>Ga0326727_10000731_pt1 | contig 132507 bp, 134 predicted proteins | sample MB2enrmetagenome_FD_207643 | JGI IMG/M metagenome (GOLD analysis project Ga0326727, IMG submission 207643) | Lab enriched peat soil microbial communities from McLean, Ithaca, NY, United States - MB29MY | ecosystem: Environmental > Terrestrial > Soil > Wetlands > Peat | place: USA: New York...
CGCGCCGGCTTCGCGCGGGCGATGCTGACCGGGATTCCCTGGCCGAACGCGGGCACCAAAACCATCAGGCCGCCGTTCCCCCACGTGCGCGCCTGCGCAGCAAGCGGAATCATGCCGACCAGCGTTCCGAAGTCGACCACGACGAAGTGCGCGGCGCTGCCGAGGGGCACCGTGTTGCTCAAGCCCTGAATCGTCGTCACCGTGGCGTTGGAACCGGAGATGCTCGCGGCGTCCTGCACGCTTTGGCCGCCCACGTCGCCGCTCGCGCTGTATGCGAGCGGCGCGAGGTCGGCACCCAGCGAGAGCTTGGCCGTTCCGCTCGCCGGTTCGCCGGTGAGCGAGGTGTTGGCGCGCTCGTCGATCTCGGTGGTGTCGCCGTTCGCGCGAATGGTAATCGCCGACGAGCCGACGTTCTGGCCGTGGCGCGTCGCGCTGTAGTTGTAATCCCCGGTTGCGATGGCGGTTGCGAGGAGAATCCCAATCATCGGTGGTGCCGTACCCGTTCTAGGAGATGGTCGATGTCGTCCGGCGAGTTATACCCGTGCGGCGCGACCCGGATACCGTTTGCCCGCCAGGTCGTAATGATCCCGTCGCGCTGGATCGCGCGGCCGAGTTCCACGCTGTCGCGGCCCTCGAAGGCAAAGGTGACGACGCCCGAGGAGACCCCCGGCCCGCGGAGCGAGAGCACCTGGGCTCCGAGCTCGCCCAGCCCCTCGACCAGGCGATCGGTGAGGCTGAGGACATGCGCAGCGATGCGCTCGGTCCCGGCCGCTGCGAGGAGGTCGACCGCGCACGCCAGCGATAAGGCGCCCACGAAGTTCGGCGTGCCGCCTTCGTAGCGCGAGGCGTCCGCCGCGTACGGCTGGTCGTAGTTGAGGAAATCCCAGATATCCGCGGCGGAGCGCCATCCCGGAGCGCCGAGCGCGAAGCGCTCGATCAACGGCTCGCGCACGTAGACGAAGCTCACGCCTTGCAACGAGAGCATCCATTTGGCGCCGCCGCAGTACAGCACGTCGATGCCGCACGCGCGAACGTCGAGCGGAAACGCGCCCAGCCCCTGAATGGCGTCGACGCACAAGAGCGCGCCGTGCGCGTGCGCGACCTCCGCCAATCCGGCAAGATCGTGCCGGTAGCCGTCCGCAAAGGACACCCACGACACCGCTACCACGCGCGTGCGCGCCGTCATCGCGCGCTCGAGGGCCTCGGGTGTGAGCCGTTCGCCGGCAGTGCGGACGAGCCGGATGTCGACGCCGTGGCGGCGCAGGGCGAGCCACGGCAAGGCGTTGGAGGGGAATTCGTTATCCGGGAGCACGATCTGGTCGCCGGGTCTCCAATCGAGCCCGAGCGCGACGACGTTCGCACCGTCGCCGGTATTGCGCAGAATCCCGACCTCCGCTCCCGAGGCACCGATGAACGCGCCGACTTTGGCGCGGAATTCCGGCATTCGGGCTTCGATTTGATACACGCCCATGACGCCGCCCTCGGCCTGGCCGCGCACGAACGTCTCAACCGCGGCGAGCGAGCTGCGGGGAAGCACGCCGACGGCGGCGTGATTGAGATACGTATACCGTTCGGTAACCGCGAATTCCGAACGCGGGAGCGCGGTCACTCCGCGCCGATCATTTCCTTCGTGTGCCACGCGATATTGCCGGCACGATCGCCGACGCGCTCGAGCGAGGCGAGCACGAACAGGTATCGCGTACCTGCGCGCACCAGCTCGGGATCCGCCTGCATTTCGCTTTGCAGCAGTTTGATGCTGCGCTTGTAGAGCTTGTCGACCTCGTCGTCACGATCGATCACCTCGGTCGCGAGCTTGTCGTCGCGCTCCGTGTACGCGCGCATGGCGTCGAGCAGCATGCTGTGCGCGACGCCGGCGATGCGGTCGATCTCGACCTTTTGCGGGCGCATCGTCTGATCGGCCAGTTTGATCGCGTTTTTCGCGATGTCGACGGCATAGTCGCCGATCCGCTCCAGGTCGGTGGCGATTTCGAGCATCGCCGCGATCTCGCGCAATTCGTTGGCAACCGGCTGCTGGCGCCATATCAGCTCGATGCAGTGCGCCTCGATGCGACGGCGAAGATCGTCGATGGCGTCGTCGCCGGCAACGACGCGGGCGCCCGAGGCACCGTCCCGGCGGTCGAGGGCATCGACGGCGACGCGAATGGCATCGCCGCAGAGCGCTCCGAGGCGGACCACGTCAAGCCGGGTCGACTCAAGCGCTTCGTGATAAGCAGTGCGCAAGGTGCTTCAATCCCCCTAACTATGCCGGTCGAGTGTAAAGCAAAGGTGAGCATACCGCAAGGTAGAGAAACCCCCTGCGCTCTTTATAAAACCATAATACAGGGAGAAAGTTTTGGCTGAGATTCGAACGGTCGGCGTGTGCGGCGCCGGCCTGATGGGCAACGGCATCGCGCAGACGTGCGCGGCCGCCGGTTTCAACGTCGTGCTGATGGAAGTCGCCCAAGGGCCGCTGGACAAGGGCATGAGCTCGATCGCCAAGTCCCTCGATAAATTCGTCGAGAAGGGCAAACTGCCGCAGGCCGAGCGCGACGCCACCCTGGCCCGGATCAAACCGACGACCAATGTCGCAGACATGAAGGACTGCGATCTGATCATCGAAGCGATCATCGAAAACGTCGAGATCAAGACCAAGCTCTTCACCCAGCTCGACGAACTGCTCGCGCCACACGCCATCATCTGCTCGAATACCTCGAGTCTGTGCATCATCGAGTTGGCGGCAAAAACCAAGCGTCCCAATCGCGTCGCCGGGCTGCATTTCTTCAACCCCGTGCCGATCATGAAGCTGGTTGAGGTCGTGAAGACGATCGCGACGACGCAGGACGTGATCGACGCGCTCTTCGCGTTCTCACGCAAGCTCGGCAAAGAGCCGATCCTCGCGCAAGACACGCCGGGCTTCGTCGTCAACCGCCTCTTGATTCCGTATCTGCTCTATGCGATTCGCTGTTACGAAGGCGGCCTCGCGTCGAAAGAGGACATCGACAAGGGCATGAAACTCGGCTGCGGCTATCCGATGGGACCGCTCGAGCTGCTCGACTTCGTCGGCCTCGATACGACCTATTACATCGCCCAGATCATGTTCGACGAATTCAAGGATCCGATGATGGCGGCGCCGCCGCTGCTCAAGCGCATGGTGCTCGCGGGCCGGATGGGCCGCAAGAGCGGAAAGGGCTTCTACGACTATGAGTGAGGCCGGCGTCTTCGAGAACATCACCGTCGATAAGGACGGCGCGGTCGGCATCATCACGCTCAACCGCCCGAGCGTGCTCAACGCGCTCAAGACGCATCTGCTCGGGGAGCTGTCCTTCGCGCTGATGGAGCTCGAACGCAACGCGGACGTGCGCGCGATCATCATCACCGGCGCGGGCGAGAAGGCCTTCGCGGCAGGTGCCGATATCGGCGAACTCAACGAACTGGGCAGCGCGCTGGCCGGCGCGGATCAGGCCCGCATCGGCCAATCGATCACCCGCCAAATCGAACGCTTGCGCAAGCCGGTGATCATGGCGATCAACGGCTTCGCGCTCGGCGGGGGCTGCGAGCTTGCCATGTCCGGCGACATCCGCATCGCCGCCGAGAACGCCAAGTTCGGCCAGCCCGAGGTCAACCTCGGCTTGATTCCGGGCTACGGCGGCTCGCAGCGAACGACGCGGCTGCTCGGTAAGGGCATGGCGTCGTACCTATGCCTCACCGGCGAGATCATCGACGCGCAAGAAGCGCTGCGTATCGGACTGGTCGAGAAGGTCGTGCCGCTCGCAGACTTGATGACCGAAGCCAAGCGCATCGCAAACCTGATCGCGAGCAAAGCGCCGCTGGCCATTGCAAGCTGCAAGCGCGTCATCAACGGCGGCGCGCACCTCTCGATCGACGACGCGCTCGAGCTCGAAGCCGTCGAGTTCGGAACGCTCGTCGACACGAAGGATTTCCGCGAGGGCACGAGCGCGTTTCTCGAAAAGCGCAAGCCCTCGTGGACGGCCGGCTAGCCGTCACGCGGCGCGCGCTTCGCGCGTAACGCTCGCATGCACCCTCGCTCGACGGCCTGGCTCCTCGCAGTGCTCGCGCTGCTGCCGCTTGCGGCAGCGGCCGACGATGCGGGGCCGGGCCGGGAGGTGCGCGCGATCCGCCACGACCTGCCGATCCTGGTCGGAGCGCAAGCGCGACCGCCGCGGTTGCAGATCGACGGCGTGGTCGTCAGCGGCGACGACGCGCTCGCGCAATGGGAGAGCGAAGAGAGTACCTTCATTGCTTTCTTGCACGAACGGTTCGGCCGGTGGTGGATAACCCGCATCTCGGTGTCGGCGAGCAGCTCGTCGCACTGGCCGCGGCACACTTGAGCGCGGTCCGGAACGCCGATGCATCGCGGATTGACGCGGCCTCCGTCGCGCTGCATCCGATTGGGCAGACGATCATCGTCGATCCGGGAGACGCGATGCCGCTGCGCCTCTCCGCGTTCGCTTCGAAGCAGACCATACCGGGCACCGGCATGTACCGGATCTCTCTCGCTCTCGCACCGGGCGACGCGCGGCGGAAACAGCTATGTTTTCTTTTCCGCGACCGTACGCTCCGCGCAACCCATCCACGTGCAAGCGGGAACGACGCTCGACGTGTGGTTCCCGTTCGTCATCGACCCGTCGCTGCGGTATTCATTGACGATCGCGCACACCGATCCGGCGATCGGACCGATGGACGCGACGATCTCGGATAACACGGCGCACTTCGCGTTGCCGGCGTTCGGCCTGCGGCCCGGTGCGGAGGTACAGGGCGAGATCGACGGCGGCCCGCGCTAACGCAGCGCCGTGAGCGCGTTGCTCATCGCCATGCCGATCGCCGGATTGAGGCCCGCCCAGCTCGCGCGAATGTCACCACTCGCGTCGACGACGACCACCGTCGGAAAGCCCTGTACCGAAAAGTAGCCTTGCGCGCTCGCGGCCGGATCGAACGCGACGTTCCCGAGATGCATCTCTTCGGCAAAGCGCTCGGCGACGGCGCGCGGCTCGCCGACGTCAACCGGAACCACCATCACATCCGGGTGCGCGCGCGCCCAGCGCTCGACGAGCGGGAGTTCGGCCTTGCACGGCGCGCACCACGACGCGTAAAAGTCCAGGAAGACGAGCCGCCCACGCATGTCGGTCATGCGAAACGGCGCGCCGTCGAGACGCTCGTACACGACGTGCGGCGCGGGCTGCGCGCCCGGCTGCGTAAACGAGCGCGGCGCGATGAAGATCTTCCAGAGAACGAACGCAATGACGGCGACTGCCGCTGCATCCAGCAGCCGCCCCCACGTGAACTTCACCGTTATTGCGCGGAGAATACCGCCGCGATCCCCTGTCCGCCGCCGATGCACGCCGACGCGACGCCGAAACCTCCGCCGTTCCGGCGCAGGTCGTTGAGCACCGTTACTGCGAGCCGGGCGCCGGATGCCCCGAGCGGATGGCCGAGCGAGATCGCTCCCCCGTGCGGATTCAGGCGAACGCCGTTCTTGTCATCCTGAGCCGCACGAACGCCCATATCTTTGATGCACGAGAGCACCTGCGGTGCGAAGGCTTCGTTGATCTCCATCACGTGCAGATCGCGATCGGTGATTCCGGCGTTCTTGAGCGCAAGCGGAATCGAAACCGCCGGACCGATGCCCATGTATTCGGGATCGACGCCGACGACGCTGTAGCCCGTGAGGCGGCCGATCCATTGTAGACCGTCGGCACGGGCCTGTTTGACGGTCGTCAGCACGAGCGCCGCGGCCCCGTCGGTAATACCGCTGGCGTTGCCCGGCGTGACGACGCCGTCTTTCACGAACCGTGCCGGCAGCTTGGCGAGCTTCTCCATCGAGAGTCCGGCGCGCGGGCCTTCGTCGGTTTCGACCAGGGTCGTCGTGCCTTTCGGGCCGGGCACGCTCACCGGAACGATCTCGTCCTTGAAGTAGCCGTTGGCTTGGGATTCGAGCGCGCGCGACTGGCTCGCGAGCGCAAACTCGTCGCACTCGGCGCGGGAGACGCCGTACTTCTTTGCGAGGTTCTCCGCCGTTACGGCCATGGCCGTATCCGTGTACGAGTCCGTCAGCGCGCTCCACAGGGAGTCTTCGAATTGCACGTTCGCTCCGAGATGGAACCCCTTGCGCGCGCCCCGTACGACGTGCGGCGCCTGGCTCATATTTTCGGTCCCGCCGGCCAAGGCGTAGGTCGCATGGCCGAGTACCAGGGATTGGGCGGCCGAAATAACCGCCTGGAGCCCCGATCCGCACAGGCGGTTCAGCGTGAGGGCCGGCACGCCGATCGGCAGCCCCGCCCGCAGGCCGATGTGGCGGGCCAAATAGATGGCATCCGCGCTGCTCTGGATCACGTTGCCGAAGACGACTTCGTCGATCTTCTCCTTGGGGACGCCGCTGCGCGCGATGGCGCCCTCCGCGGCGGCCACGCCCAGGTCGGTTGCGGACAGGTCGGACAGGGCGCCGCCGAGGTTTCCGAAGGGCGTGCGGGCGCCGGCGATGATGACGACGTCATTGTCGTGGGGTGTGCTAGTCATGGGGCGGCTCTATTCCGCACCGGAGGAGTACCCGCCTACCGAAGATAACCAACGCGGGTCATGCCAATCAACCGCCCTGCAGCGATCACGCTGGACGCCCGGTCGCTCTCACCCGCCAATAAAACGGAATCCATTCTCGAGAGCTTCGACAAGCTCCAAATCGGCGGCGCCCTCGAGATCAACGAGGAAAGCGATCCGCGCGCGCTCCGCAATGAGATGACGCAACTGCGCCCCGGCCGATTCTCCTGGGACGCGCGCAATCTCGGCGGAAACCGCTGGACGGTTCGCCTCGAGCGCATCGATGAGAACGCCGACGGAGAAGGCTTCCTCGGGCACGTTCCACAGTTCGTCCAAGCCAAGGCCAGCACGATCAAAGAGCTCGCCGGGCAGATGAGCGAGCGCAGCTACAAATCCGGCGACACGATCTTCGACGAGGGTGAGATGTGGCCGTATCTGGGCATCGTGAAGACCGGGAAGACGATCTACACGCTGCTCTCGCCCGACGGCAAGACCCATACGATCGGCGAGCGGCTCACGCACGATACGCTCAACGAGAGCGGCGTCTTCGACGGCGGCGGCGCGACGACGCGCGCCGAGGCTCTGACCGACACGACGATCGTCACGCTTCCGAGCGAAGCCGTGATGCACGCGATCCGCAACGACGCCGAGCTTGCGCTCGGCTTCCTGATCGCCAGCTCGCAGGCACGCCGCCGGTCGATCGACACGATCGCCGACCTCGCGTTCGCCCACGTGCTGCAGCGCGTCGCGAAGTTCTTGCTCGGTTACGCCCGCACGTCGGTCGGCATGACGCGCGGCCTTCCCGGCGTCGAGAACCTCTCGCAAGCGCAGATCGCGGCAGCCGCCGGAACCGTCCGCGATATGGCGGCGCGCGCACTGCTGCGCCTGAAGAACGCGAGCGCGGTGGAACTTGACCGCGGTCGCGTGAAAGCCATCGACCGCGCGCGCCTCGAAGCGTTCGCCCACAACGTGCAGGCGCCGCCCGTCTAGCGAGCCGACGGCGGTCGAAGCAACGGAAAGAGGCCCCGCAACGCGCGGGGCCTCTTTCCGTTTGCGAGTCCGTGCCGCTAGGCGCTGGCGGAGATGAGCGTCCCGATCGCCGCCCCGCCGACCGCAACGTTCTTCGCGGTTGCGGTGACATTCAAGCCTTGCTTTCCCTGGCTCACCGAGACGTTGAACGACTCGTCGCCGTCGCTGATCTTCACCGTTACGGTACCCTTGGCGTTGTCCGTAATCTTGACGGTGCCTTGGAAGCCGCCGTCGCTGCCGCTCGGCGGGGGCGTTGCAGGCGAAGGCGCCGCAGGCGCGGGCGTTGCCGGGACCTTGCCCTGGAAAGCGCCGTCATCGCCGCTCGGCGGCGGCGTTGCGGGCGGCGGCGCAGCCGGGACCTTGCCCTGGAAGCCGCCGTCGGCATCTTGGTCGATCTCGACGTTCTCCTCGATCTCGCCGCCTTTGCCGGTCGTATCGTAGATCTTCACGGTGACGCGCGCCGAGGCGTCGTAGATCTCGACCGCTTGATTGTACGCGACGCCCTTCTTGTTCACGGCGGTGGTTTGGGTCGCGACGTTGACGCCGCCGAGGCCGGTCGAATCGACAAGATCGCCGATGCCCTGCTGGTCGTTGTACTTGACGGAGCCGACGACTTTGTCGCCGTCGTATTCCGCGGCACTGATGTGCGGATCGCCCGTCGAGGAGACGACGGTCTTGGTGACGGTGTAATCGGCGTTCTGCGGGATCGGAGTCAGTGCGGTGATCTTGTCCATGACTGCGGCTTCGTGTCCTTCCTTGCGCGACGAATCACGCCGTCTACAAACGGCGTTCGCTCCTTGAAGATTAATCGGGCGTCAAACCATCGTATGATTCTCGGCCCCCCGCACCATCATGCCCGAGGCCGGATCCGAATGGAAGCCCCCTTTTGCAAGCCTTATGTTAGCTTGCTGCCCCGGCAAGCAGCCGCGGCTCGGGGAACAAAGAGAGCCTCGCTTGCGCGCGGCTCTTTTTATCATGCATCTGTAACTCGCATGGAGGGGTTCCGAAAACTCATTTCTCGGCCCCTATGCAAACATGATGCAGATTATCACCCGTTCTGAAAAGCCCCTAAGTGCATTCCTTGTGCAAAGGGACACCTCCGCGCGGCCGGATTGACGCTGACTTTACAGAGTTAGGACGCGTACGATACACTCGGCGAGCCGTGACCCTCACCCGCATCAGTCCCGCAGAGTACCGCATCCAGCCCTGGAAGAACGGGGGCGGTACCACCGCCGAGGTCGCGCGCGATGCCGGCGAACCGCCCGCCTGGCGTATCTCGATCGCCACGCTCGATCGCGACGGGCCCTTCTCCGACTTTCGCGGCTACGACCGCACGATCGTCGCGATCGCCGGCGACCCGGTCGAGCTGGTCGTGGACGGCGAGCCGACGCTGCTCCGGCACTTCGAGCCGTTTGATTTCCGGGGCGAAGCAAGCGCAGCGTGCCGGCTTGCGGGCGGCAGCGCGCGCGATTTCAACGTGATGACCCTCCGCGACGCCTACGCACACGACGTAGAGATCGCCTCCGAGCAGCAGCGTTTTCTCGTAGACGAGGACGAGCTCGTCTTCGCCTATATCGTCGACGGGAGCGCGACGATCGCGGGCACGCGCTGCGAGGCAGGCGATACGCTCTATCTGGACGGCGCGGAACGCTTCGACGTGCTGCCCGAGGGCGGCGCGCACGTGTGCATCGTGCGCATCACGCCCCGCTAGGCTTCGACCGACTCCATCGCGGCCGTGTCGTCGGACGCCTGCAAGTCGAATGCCGCACGCTTGCTCTTGGCGGCCGCATCGGCGAGCGGCTGAGCAGCCGGCGACGCCGCCGGACGCGGCGCGTTGGCCAGCGCGGCGCGACCCTTCTGCACCGACCCGATCGCCGCAGCCAAGCGCGCTTCCATCTCGCTGAGCACCTGCGATGCATAGGCATCGGCGCCTTCGCGAATCTTGCGAGCGCGCTCCTCGGCTTCGCGCAGCACCACTTCGGCCGTCGTGCGCGCGCGCTGCACGATCTCGTTCTGATCGACGAGCTCTTCGTGGACGCTCGAGGCTTGTTCCACGATCGCCTGCGCCTTTTCTTGCGCGGCGCGAATCACGCGGTCGGTGTCTTTAGCGATCACCTTCGCGCGGCCGACCTCTTCGGGCAGCGTCGCACGAACCTTCTCGATAAGTTCCATGACGCGTTCTTCGGAGACGATGCGCAAACCGCCGGGAAGCCACGTTGCCTCGTGTACGTAGTTTTCGAGTTTATCCAACACGCGATAGACCGACATACTTACCTCCGTTAGGAACGTTTAGCCGTGGAACGCTTGTGCGTCATGACGTCGAGCACGTGTTGCGGCACGAATGGCGCGACGTCGCCGCCCAGGAAAAACACCTCTTTGACGAGGCTCGAACTGACGAACGAATACTTGGCATCGGACATCAGGAAGAGCGTATCGACGTTGGAGAGCGAGCGGTTCATGAGCGCGGTCGACATCTCGCTCTCGAAATCGGAGACCACGCGCAGGCCTTTGACGATGACGTCGGCCCCGGTGGTCTTGACGTAATCGGCGAGCAGCCCGCGGAAGTGCTCGACGCGCACGTTGGGGAGGTGCGCGAGACACTCCTTGAGCATCTTCTCACGTTCGTCGAGCGTGAACATCGGGTGCCGCTTCTGCGGGTTGACGACGATGGCGACGACGAGTTCACCGAAGCAGCCGGACGCGCGTTCGATGACGTCGAGATGGCCGTTCGTCAGCGGATCGAACGATCCAGGATAGACGGCCCGCGTGCTACGCGACCGAGCGCCGTTCAACTACCGCGAACTCTCGGCCGGCGTGAAGAATGCCAGGGCGACATCGCCATAGACTTCTTCGCGCGTCGAACGATACCCCGGTATATCGGGAAGAATCCGTTTGGCGGCGTGCTCGTAAATGACGAGCGCGTCGGGCGCGAGCAAGTTGCGCTCGAGCAAGAGCCGGAAGAGCTGTAACGGCACGTCGTTCGCATACGGCGGATCGAGGTAGACGATATCGAACGGGCCCTCGATGCGGTAGAGCGCGCGCTCGGCCGGCGCGGCGACGACGCTCACGCGGTCGCCGAGGTCCAAATCTGCGACCGCTTCCTCGATAGCTGCGGCCGTCTCGCGATGGGATTCGACGCTCACGACCCGCGCGGCGCCCCGCGATGCCGCCTCGAAGCCGATTGCCCCGGTTCCCGAAAAGAGATCGAGCACCACGGCGCCCTCGAGGCGAGGGAGCAGGATCGAGAAGAGCGACTCCTTGACGCGCCCCGGCGTCGGGCGGACGTTCATCCCTTTGGGCGACTTGAGTTTGCGGCTGTTGAGCGAGCCGCCGGTGATCTTTGGACTCATGATTTCTGGCTCCGGACGGCGTCCACCAGACCCAGCACATCGCTCAGCCGATGGACCACATGGGTCGGCGCCGGGAGGTTGGACGGATAGGTTTTCCCCTCGTTGTCGATCCAGACGGCGCGCAGCCCGGCGGCCAGCGCTCCCGCGATATCGGCTTTGGGGTCGTCGCCGACGTAGAAACAACGGTCGGGCGGTAGTCGAAGTTCGCGGCACAACGCGGCAAAGGCCTGCGGGTGCGGCTTCTGGACGCCGAGGTCGGCGCTCGCAATGACGGTCCCGCCGAAGCCGGCGCGGCGCGCCTTCACGTTCTGGAGCGGGCTCCAGCCGTTGCTGAGCACGGCAACCTTCGTGCCGCTCGCGGCAAGCGCATCGAGCGTGCCTTTGGCCTCGGGGTCGGGAATGACGAACGTCTCGGCCATGCTCGTGGCGAGACGGCGGAAACCCGCGGCGTAATCGTCGTGGGTCTCGCCGCCGCGTTCGCGGCTGAAGCGGTGGACGGCCTCGTCGATCGTAAACGCGCCGGCGCGCTGCTCCGCGAGCAGCGCGTCGATGCGTTCGATCTCCTCTTGCAGCGTGCCGAGCGGCCGTCCGCCTTCGGCGACGATGCGGTCGAGCAGGTGGAGGAAGGCGACGCGTTCGAGCTTGTTGTCGATCGCGAGCGTATGGTCGATGTCGAACCCGACGCCGACCCCCACCTGGGCGCTCATCCTATTTCGGGCCCGGCCCGGTCACGATACGCACGAAGCTCGTCGGACGCACGTACTTGGCGAAGGCCGACTGCACCGACGCGACGTCGGCATTGAGGTAGTTCTGCGCGTCGGTCTGGTATTGATCGAGCGGCAGATCCAACCCGGCGTAGCGCAAGAACAGCCCGGCTACGCCGTCGTAGCTCGCCTGCTGGATCGGCACGTCGCCGAGCAGCAGCGCCTTCGCACGCTGCAGTTCGGTCTGGCTGAGCGGGTGCGCTTGCAGCCGCTCGAGATCGCTGACGACCAGACTCTGCGCCGGCACGATGTTCTGCGGATCGCACGCGTACTGCACCGAGAAGCTCGAGCGCACCTTGCCCGCGTTCACACGGCTGCCCACGAAATACGCGTACCCGTGAACCTCGCGAAGATCGTGGTACAGAATCGACGAGTAGAAGCCGCCGGTCAGCGCCGTATTCGCGAGCTGGAGCGGCGCCCAGGCGGGATCGGTGCGCTTGAGATCGACCAGTTCGACGAGCTGCACCGACGACTGCACCCGTCCCTGCGCGGGAATCACGGCCTGCGAAGGCGCGTTGAGCGGCACGGCCGACGGCTCGGTCTGCGGCTTCTCGCCGCTTGCCGACCATGCGCCGAAGTACTTCTCGAAGATCGCCTTCGCGGCGTCGGGCGTGATGTCGCCGACGACGACGATCGTCGTCAGATCCGGACGGTACGCTTTGGCATACCAGGCCTTCACGTCATCGAGCGTCACGGCGCCGGCCGTCTCCGGCGAGGGCCAGCTCTGGTACGGATCGCCCGCCGGGTAGAGCGCTTTGTTCAGCGCAACTTGGGCGAGGTGGTCGGGCGAGGTGACCTGGCCCTTGAGCCCGTCGACCGCCTGCGATTTGACGATCGCGAACGCTTTGGGATCGAAGGCCGGATGCAGTTCGTCGTCGGCGAGCAACTGCACGCCGCGATCCACGTCGTGCGAGAGCACGCTCAAGCTGAAATCCGTGCCCGCCTGAACGGTCGCGGAGATCTTATCGAGCTCGGCTTGATACGCCAGACGATCGTAGGTCGTGGTACCGAACGGGAAGAGCTGCGTCGTGATGTCGTTGATCCCGCGTTCGTTCGCCGGTTCCTCGAGGAACGGATCGTTCTCGATGTGACCCGAGACCACCACGGTCTTCGTGATCGATTCCGGCTGAACGATCAGACGCACGCCGTTGGAGAGCGTCATGCTCGTCGGATTGAGCGTCTTGGCGGGAACCTTGAGATCGTCGAGCACGTGGCTGGCCCACACCGGCAGCGGCTCGTGCTTGCTCGGCGGGATCATGTTGTTCTCTTTGGCTTGCCCGCCGCCGCCGCCGCTCATCTTGCCGGTGTTTTTCGGCACGGCGTAGGCCGCGATCACGTGCGCGTTATCAAGGTAGGTCCGCAGGACGCGATCGACGTCGGCGGTCGTGACGTTCGCAAACGCCGCTTTCATGTCGTCGGGCGAGCTCAGCCCCTGCACCGCAACCGCCTGGCTCCATTGGAACGCAAGGCCCTCGATCGAGTTGGCGCTGAATTCGAGCTGCGAAATCTCGCGGCGCTTCGCGGCCTGCACGAGGTCGTCGGGAACGCCGTTCTTGCGGTAGTTGTCGATGACCGCGCGCATCGCGTTATCGAGGTCTTCGGGTTTGGCGGTCACCGGAATGACGCCGACGCCGATGCCGATCGCGGTCTTGCGAAACGTCTGCGCCTGAAATCCCGTGTAGAGCGCCTTGCCGGAGGCGACCAAGCCGTAGAGGTCGCTGCGCTGGCTGCTGAGGACATCGCCGAGGATCTGCGATGCCGCGTAATCGGGGCTGTCGTAGCCCGGGAGACGATAGCCGAGCAGCACGATCGTGTACGGCTGGTCGGAGGTATCGCGATAGACCTTCGCCTCGATCGGCTGCAGCTTGACCGTCGGTTTCGCCGGAAGCGTTCCGGCCGGAATCGAGCCGAAGAGCGCTTTGACCTTCGCAATGGTTGCCGGGCCGTCAACGTCGCCGACGATCACATACACCGCGTTATTCGGGTGATACCACGTGCTGTAAAACTGCTTGAGGTTCGCCGCGTTGATCGTGTGGGCGAAATCGTACACGGTGCCCAGACCGTTCTTCGCGTACGGCGTGCCGGCGAGAATGCGCTCCGACATCTTCGTGAAGAGCCGGTAGGTTGCATCGCTGTTATCCTGCGTCACCTCTTGGGTGATCGCACCCTTCTCTTGCAGCCACTGCGACTGCGCGAGCGAGAGGTCCGTCGCGCGCGAGCGTTCCAGACGCAGCGCAATGTCGAGATACTGCGAGGGCATCGTAAAGAAGTACTGCGTGACCGCATCTTGCGTGTCGGCGTCGAAATCACCGCCCGTGATGCTGAGCGTATCCATCAGCTGCGCAGACGAGAGCGTTTGGCTGCCGCGGAACATCATATGTTCGACCGCGTGGGCTTGACCCGCGATCGACTGTTCGTCGGAACCCGTCTCATAGTTGAGCATCGTGGTTACGACCGGCGCGAGCGGATCGCGCACAACGATGATTCGTAGTCCGTTCGAGAGCGTCGCACGGGTCACGGTGACTGCTGCGTCGGACGGCTGCGCCGCACCGAACAAGCCGGCCGCGAACACCAGCGCGGCAAGCGAGAGAAGAGGACGTCGCAAGGGCTACTCCTTCGATCACACCGGAATCAGGGATAGATGTCGCCCGGAAGATTGTCGCCGTCGAACGCGGAGCCCTTTACCCTACGTTAAGCTACGACGAGAGGACGAGCGCTCGCGTCGACGGCCCGCGTTCGAGCGCGGCGCGGAGGCCCCGGTGCTCGGGCTGCGCTAGGTGCGGATCGGAGGAGACGATCCGTTCGGCCTCCGCCTTCGCTTCCCGGTAGACGTCGATGTCGCGAACGAGGTCGGCAATCCACAGGTCGGCGGCGCCCGATTGAGCCGTTCCGGCGAACTCGCCGGCGCCGCGCAGGCGCAGATCTTCCTCCGCAATCTTGAAGCCGTCGGTCGACTCCGTCAAAATCGTCAGCCGCTCGCTTTCCTCGAATGCATCGGGATAGACGAGGACGCAGAACGACTTCGCCGCGCCGCGCCCGACGCGCCCGCGCAACTGGTGTAACTGGGCCAGCCCGTAGCGCTGCGCATCGAGCACGACCATCACGCTCGCGTTGGGGACGTCGACGCCCACTTCGATGACCGTAGTAGCCACGAGCACGTCGAGTTCGTGATTCGCGAAACGCGTCATCACGTCGTCCTTCTCGCGCGGCGGCATCCGGCCGTGCAGCAACCCGACGCGCAGATCCGCAAACACCCCGGTTCGCAGCCGTTCTTCTTCCGCGACGACGCTGGTGAGCTCGCTCTCTTCGTCGATGGCCGGCGCTACGATGTAGGCTTGGTGGCCGAGTTCGACGTTCTTGCGCACGAACGCATCGACGCGAGCGCGGCGGCTCGCGCGGACCGCATAGGTTTCGATCGGCGTCCGGCCCGGGGGAAGCTCGTCGATGACCGAGGCATCCAAATCGGCGTACACCGACTGCGCCAGCGTACGCGGGATCGGCGTTGCCGTCATGTGCAAGGTGTGCGGCGCGAGGCCCTTCGAGCGCAAGCGCGCGCGCTGCTCGACACCGAACCGGTGCTGCTCGTCGATAATGACGAGGCCGAGGCGCGCGAAATCGACGTTTTCGGTGAGCAGGGCGTGGGTGCCGACGGCCAACGCGGCTTCGCCGCTGCTCAAGCGCGCGACCGCGCTCGCGCGCGATTTCGCGCCCTGGCTTCCAAAGACGGCCTCGACCCCGATTTGAAACGGCATCAGCAGCGGCGCGAGCTTCGCCGCGTGCTGGGCGGCGAGGATCTCGGTGGGCGCCATGAGCGCCGACTGCACGCCGTTGCGCGCCGCCAGAACGACGGCGGCCGCCGCCACGAGCGTCTTGCCGCTGCCGACGTCACCTTGCAGGAGCCGGTTCATCGGCACGTCGCGCGCCATGTCGCGCCAGATCTCCTCGATGCTGCGCCGCTGCGCGCCGGTCAGCGGGAACGGCAGCGCGGCCTCAAACGTGTGCAGCAGGTCCGGCGGGATTGCGAGCGCGCTCGCATCGTGCTCGCGCTCGCGTTGGGCGCGGCGCACGTGTGCGGCCGTGGCCAGGACGAGAAACTCCGCGAAGATGAACCGCTCGCGCGCACGCTGCGCCTCCTCCGGCGATTGCGGCGCGTGCACCGCCCGATACGCTTCGCGCAGGTTCGCGTATCCGCGCTTGGCCGCGAGCTCCGGCGGCAACGCATCTTCCGGCACCTCGTCGAGCAGCCGCGGCAGGTTCTTCTCGACGACCGCCGCGATCTTGCGCGTCGTGAGGTCCTTGCTGGCGCGGTAGATCGGAACCATGTCGCCGCGGTAGCTCTCGCCGTCGTGGAGCAGTGCGTAATGCGTGACGCTGAGAGCCGGCCCCGCCAGGGTGCGCTCGACGCGCCCGCGCACGAACAGCCGCATGCCCTCTTTGAATCGGCCGAATACGTACCGATTGCGGCCGATCCACTTCGCCGTGAATTGCCCCGCATCGTCGGCCAGCCGCACCTCCACGATCTCGAGCCCGCGAACGCGGCGCTCCTTCACGTGCATGACGATGCCGACGGCGTTCTCTTCGCTCGCGCCCGTCGAGCCGAGCGCCGTCGACGGTGTCGGGAAGCGCAGGTCGTCGTAACGAAACGGCAGATAATCGAGCAGCGCTGCGGCATCATGGATGCCGAGCTCGCGAAAGAGCGGCGCCGATTTCGGACCGACGCCCGCGAGCGTCCCGATCGCCGCCGAGCTCATGGGTTCGCGGCGAGCCCGCGCAGGCGCTCGTAGATCTCGCGCACCCGCTCGACCGGAACGCCGAGCCGGTCCCCGAGCTCGACGACGGCGCCGTGGATCGGTTCGAGTTCGAGCGGACGGCCCGCCAGCCGGTCTTGCAGCATCGAGGTGCGCACGTCGCCGAGCCGCTCCGCATAGCCAAGGCGCGCTTCGATGTCGACGTCGCGCACGACGCCCAGGCGCTGCCCGACCGCGAGCGCCTCGCTCATCAGCGCCGCGACGCGTGCGCGCAGCGGCGGCGACTCGAGCATCTGGCGAATCGTCTTGTCGTAGAACGCGCTCACGGCGTTGAGCCCGACGTTGTTCACGAGCTTGAGCCACACCATCTCGCGGATGTCCTCGTAGAGTTCGGGCTGTAGTTCCGCCCCGCGCATCGCGGCGGCGAGCGCTTCGAGCACGTCGCTCGTTCCGCCGCCCGGCAAACCGAGCGCGTAGCGGGTGCCGCCGCTCTGATGAATGCGGCCGGGCTCGACGATGTGACCCGATACGTGCACGACGCCGCCGATCACGCGCTCGTCGGGGAACGCCGCGCCGATGCGGCCTCCGGGGTCGACGCTGCGCAGCGGCTCGTCGCGCACGTACCAGAACGGCACGCCGTTCTGCAGCGTGACGATCGTCGTATGGCCGCCGGCGAGCACGGCAAACTGCTCGCGCAGCTCCGGCCACTGGTGCGCCTTGAACGCGCAGATGACGACGTCGGGCGGCATGAGGTCGCGCAGATCGCCGGCCGCGGCGACGCGCGCGGTGAACGGGCCGAGGTCGGAGTGCACGAGCGTGATGCCCCGCCCGGCGATCGCCTCGAGGTGGGCGCCGCGCGCCACGACCGATACCTGGGCGCCCGACCGGGCAAGCGCGGCGGCGAGGAAACCGCCGATGGCTCCGGCGCCGACGACCGCTATGTTCATGCGTTGCAAAAATCTTTGGAGGCGACGGGCAGAATCGAACTGCCGAATGGGGCTTTTGCAGAGCCCTGCCTTACCGCTTGGCTACGTCGCCAGGTTGTCGTGGAGCGGGTAGTGGGAATCGAACCCACGCATCAACCTTGGGAAGGTCGCAGGCTACCATTACATCATACCCGCGAACCACGGCAGCCCGCCCGCTTCGTTGAAGGCTACGACCCCACCTTCGCGCAAAAGGGTTGCCCGTGGAGTGGGTCTATGAGATGCCGGTGTGGACGGCGTCCCTGTTGATCATTGGGGGCTGCTGCGCGCTCGCGGCGGCAGGGCTCTATCTGGTTCGGACTCGCTATCCGCGGTACGCGGAGATCACCCATAACGACGTCGCCGGGCCGGTGATGGCGACGATCGGCACCGTGCTCGCCGTGATGCTGAGCTTCATGGTGGTCGTCGTGTGGCAAGAGTACGACGCGGCCGGGCAGATCGTGAACACCGAAGCGAGCGAGATCGCCGACCTGTATCACACGGTGGGACCGCTGCCCGCGGCCACGCGCACCTCGGTGCGCGACGGGTTGGAGCGCTACGTCCATCTCGTCGTCCACGACGAGTGGCCGCTGATGAAAGAGGGGCGCGCCAGCGATGCCGCACGACGCACGGCAATCGCGGTGGTCGAGGCGGTGCAACGCTATCAGCCGCGGACCTTCGGGCAGCAGAATCTCGCTTCCGAAGCGATCACGCACGCGCACAATCTTTTGGATGCACGAAGAAACCGTCTATTCCAAAACCAGCAGGCCGTGCCCGGACTGGTGTGGACGATGCTCTTTTTCGTCGCGGGCATCACCCTCGCTTCCACGTATTTCTTCCGCGTCGCGAGCGCGCGCGCACACGTTGCGATGGCGCTCGCGCTCGCGGCCGTGGTCGGCGCGACCTTCGTGATGATCGCCGAACTCGATCTGCCGTTCCGCGGCCCGATGCAGATCGACGCCGGCGCCTTCTCGATGGACGCCATCGTCTTCAACGAAGAGCCGAATCGCTAGCTGAGAATATTGACCGAGCGCGCGAGAATCAACGCGACGGTCGTGAACGAGATCAGCGACTCGGCCAGCATCAACATCTTCGCCCAGCGCGAGAGCGGCATCGTGTCGGTGGGACTGACCGCGAGCGCGTTGGTGAACGAGACGTAGAGGTAATCCACGAACTCGGGCTTCCACGTTCCTTCGTACCCCCGCACGCGCGCCGGGTCGAGCGACATCTGCGGAAAGAGAAAGTCGGGCGCATGAAACTCCGCCACCGAACGGCATTCCTGCCGCGCCGCCGGACCATCGGCATCGAGCTCCCAATACCAAAGCGCGAACACGATGACGTTCGTCGCCCAAATGAGTGCCCCGTAGCGAAGCAAGTCGATCGCCGTGACCGCATGGTTCTTGGCATGGGTGTTGAGCAGATCCACGACGAGCAGCACCGCCGAGGCGACGTTGAAGAGATTGAGTGCCGCGATCATGAGGATCGAGAGCGTTCGCGCCGCGCGCGAGCTTGCGGACCGTCCGCTGGGCGAGAGCGCGATGAGCGGCACGAGCAGCACGCCGACGATCAGCGGCGCGACCCAAATCGGACCGAGCGTCAGCTTGGCAGGCAGGCGCATGTAGAGGACCAGACCGAGAATGATTGCGATACGGGCCTGCCAGCGGTCTTGGATTTTCACGCGCGGACCCATTCGAGCGGAGGCGGCAACCGCCTCCGGCGCGAGGGCGTTCTAAGCGGTATGGCTACCGATTTTCGAGACGGCAAAACCTTCCCGCGCCGCGGCCGCGAGCCGATCGGCGACGTGCTCTGGCTCGCACGCGTGTCCGACAAAGCGCGCGCCGCAGCCGCCGGCACGATACACGACTACATCTACCCGTGCCCGATGGACAAAGGCGTCTTCGAGCGCTGGGGCGTCACGACCGAACAATTCGACGAGGCGATTCGCGCGCACACGACCGATGCGCAGCTGGCGCGCTGGCTGAACGAGCGCGTGTCGGCCGAGCAGGTCCGCGCGGCAAACGAGTGGCTGCTCTCCGAGAAAAGCGCAAACCTCGACCGGCAAGACGCCGAAGAAGGAGTTCCCGTTGGCTGAGATGATCGAGTACGCTCGTCCCGACGGAGCGCATGCCCCCGGCTATTACTCCGCTCCCGCGCATGCCGACGGCCTCCCAGGCGTCGTGCTGCTCGAGGAGTGGTGGGGCGTCACCGACCACATCAAGCATACGGCCGACACGCTCGCCGCGGCCGGCTTTCGCGTGCTCGTTCCCGATCTCTATCGCGGCCGTGTCGCCGCCGTCGGCGACGAAGCCAACCATCTCATGCAGGGGCTGGATTTCGGGGACGCCGCCAATCAAGACACGCGCGGCGCCGTGCAGTACCTCAAAGCGACCGGCAGCAAGAAGGTCGGCGTGATCGGCTTCTGTATGGGCGGCGCGCTGACGTTCCTGGCCGCCATGTACGTCCCCGAGGCCGACGCCGCCGTAGCGTTTTACGGCGTCCCGCCGCCCGAAGCAGGCGACCCGGGCTCGATCAAGATCCCGCTGCAAGGGCACTGGGCGACGCACGACGAGTTCTTCCCGATCTCGCGCATCGACGATATCGAGGCGCGCCTCAAGGAAGCGCACGTACCGCACGACTTCTACCGCTACGATGCCAAGCACGCGTTTCACAATCCGAACGAACCGGGTAACGCCGGCCTGGGCAACTACAACAAAGAGCTCGGCGACCTCGCGTGGCATCGCTCGGTCGACTTTCTCACCTCACACCTGAGCTAACTCACTTGCTGAACAGCGTCCCGGCATTGACCGGGACGCTGCGCAGCGCTCCCTGGTCGAGCCCCCACTTCTTGAGTAGCTGGTCGTAGGTTCCGTCTTCGATTACGCCGTGCATCGCCGCGACCAGGCGCGCGCGTAGCGTCGCGTTCCCCTTTGCAACGGCGATACCGTAGGGAACGAGGTCGAACTGGCGTCCAGCGACTTCGTACTTATGGTCGTTGATCTTGGCCAGGTACGCCACCACCGGAAAATCCGTCACGTGGACGTCGGATTTGCCGGCCGTGAAATAGGCGAAGGCTTGGTCGTCGGTTGCGAACGTCGTGAGCGCGATCGCCCCGAGGTGGACGTCGAGGCACTTCTGCGATTGCTCTTTGAGGGCCGTCTCTTGCGAGGTACCGCGCTGCACGTCGACGCGCAGCCCGCAGAGCGCACCCAGGTTGAAGACGTGATGGGGATTCCCGGCGGGCACGAGCATACCGCTGCCGGCGAGCAGATAATCGATGAAGTCGACTTGCGCCTCGCGCGCCCGCGTGTCGGAGATGGCCGAGATCGCCAAGTCGAACTTGCCGCCCTTCACGGCGGGGATCAGATCGTCGAAGGTGTGATTCTGCATCACGATCGCGTCGCCGAGCTTCTTCGAGAGCGCGGCCGCCAAATCGACGTCGAAGCCCATCATGACTTTGCCCGGGCCGAAAAACTCTAACGGCGCATACGAGACATCGGAGCCTGCTTGCAGCGAGGCCGCACCGGCAATCGCTCCGCACATGGCGAAAATCCCGGCGACTATGAGCGCGCGGCGCAAAAAACCACTCATACCTTCTGTATCGGTTTTTCGCCTACCGGGAAGCACATGAGCCATAGGTCCCAACTCCGGAACCAGGGTCTCTTTTCTCTTGCTGAGCCGGCAATCGCCGCGCGCCTGCTGCATGCAGGCGCGTCGAGCGATCCAACGGTGGTGCCAAGGGCCGGGATCGAACCGGCGACACCGCACTTTTCAGGCGCGTGCTCTACCAACTGAGCTACCTTGGCAGGTTTGGATCGACAGCTTTCGCCATCGAACGCCCTCTGGGCCCGCCTCGGGGGACCGGCCTTCATTCTGCGCGGTGGCTCGGGGCCCTTTCGGATGTTTGTCGGGTTTACGGCGCGAGGAGATGTTCGGCCAGCCACGCCTGGCGGTCGGCGAACGCCTCGGGAACCGCGAGCGCGTGATCGGCGTCATAAACCGCCATCGCACGCGGAAGCGGCGCGGCTTCGAAAAACGCACGTTCATGTTCGGGCGTGATGTATTTGTCGTGCGCGCTGAACTGGAAGAAGAACGCCTTGGCCTGTGAGCGGCCGAGCGACGCGAGCGGATCGAGCGGCGCCATCCGCTCCATGTACGCTTGAACGTCGGCCGGCTGTGCGCCCAGGAGGTACCACTGCGCGAAGGTGGTCGTGCCGGCCATCAGCACGTACCAGCGCGGACGCGGATCGACGCCCGCCAGCAAGGCGCCGTACATCGAGCCGAAATCGTGGCCGACGTAGGCGACGCGCGAGGCGTCGACGTTCGATTGAGCCAGCAGCGCATCGAGCGACCGGCGCAGGTCGACGACCTGATCGATGGAGTTCCGATAATCGGCATCGGTCGTGCGGCCGCGTTCGAACCAATCGGGCGAGGCCCACATCGCGTCGATGCACAGCGACGTGACGCCGCGTTTGGCCAGCGCGAGCGCGTCGGGTTCGAACTCGGTGCGGTTGGTCGTCTCCGGCGTCTCGCCCAGCCAATGGACGAACAGCACCGCCGGATGCGGGCCCGCGCCGCGTCCGTCGACGAACGTGCCTTTCACCGTGCGCCCGCCTTCCGAGGAAAACCGAACGTCGCGCAACGAGATGCCGTCGCGAGCGTGCTGCGCGCTCACTGCCAGGTGCAGCGGCGCGGACGCGTCGTAATCGAATGCCGGCGGCGCGACCGCCGCGGCGAGCAACAGCGCCGCGATCATTGGTTCCCCGTGAATTGCACGGTGAAGAGATACGACCCGCCGACCGGCTGGCAATCGCGGATCTCCGGAGCAAACGTCGACGCGCGCGCCGCGGCGAGCGCGGCGCGATCCATGAGCAGGTTGCCGGCGGACCGGTAGATGCTCGTTCCGACGACACCGCCGCCGGCGCTGAGCGTTACCATCACTTGCGTCGTGCCGGCCTGGCCTTCCAGGCCGTCCGGCGCTTCGGCCGTGACCGCGTCGATCGCGTGGGCAGCCACATTCGGGGTTGCGCAGGCGGGACGCGGCGTATCGGTCGGCGCGGGCTCCGCGGTTCCCTCGGGGCCGTTTCCGCCTTCTCCAGGCGAGGGGCCGACCGGAGGCCCGGGCTCGACCGGCCCGCTCGTACCGTGGTTATCCGAGGCCGGGGGGTGGACGCGCGGCGCGGCAGCGACGGCCCGCGGCGCCGCAGCGGCCGGCCGTGCCTGCGGCGGCGGCGTCGGGGTCGGCGGCGGCGTGTGCCGCGCCAAACGATCGACGTCGATCACCGTCGGGGGCGACTCATCGCGAGCCTCGACGTCGTGGAAGCCGCGGCCGGCAACGGCCACGGTGACATGCAAGGCGAGCGAGATCCCGATCGCCCACAACAGTAGCCCGTCGCGCTTTCTCTTCATGCATTCACAATGCGCGGATGGGCTATCGCGTGACGAGCCGCGCGCGTACACTACAAGGACACATGGGCGAGAGCAACGAGCCGGAAAAGCCGCCGACGCGCCGCCGGAAGAAACGACGGACCGAGTTGCACCCCTCGGTCGAGATTCATCTGGGTTACGTGATCGATACGGAGCGACGCGACGAAGAGCGCCGCACCGATGTGGAGCGGCGCGACGAGCCCCGTCCGGCGAGGCCCGAAACGCCGTAACCGCGGCGAGCGCAGGCGCCGTCGCACCGCCGTCTGCCCCGGCTCGCCCGGCAAATGAAACAGCCCCCGATTGCTCGGGGGCTGCTCCGACATGGCGACGCTGATGGGGCTCGAACCCACGACCTCCGCCGTGACAGGGCGGCGCTCTAACCAACTGAGCTACAGCGCCACGCCTGGCGCCCGGTTATCCTAAAATATGGGCACGGTTGGGATTGAACCAACGACCCCCCGCGTGTGAAGCGGATGCTCTCCCACTGAGCTACGCGCCCGAATCGCCCAACGACGATTGGACAAGGTGGGAGTTTATCCTATCCGGGGGCATGTTGTCTAGCGGCCCTGGTCGAACCCGCCTGCCCATGCTCGAAGGCTTCCCGCTGGTCTCCCGCTTCACGATCCCCTTCTCAGACGTCGACATGATGCAGCACGTGAACAACGTGGCCTACATCCGGTGGTGCGAGATGCTGCGCGTCGAGCACTTCGCCCGCGCCATCGCCGAGCCGATCAACGGGCCGCGCGGCATCATCCAAGCCAACATCATGTTCACCTACGAGCGCGAGTTACGCTATCGCGAAGAGATCGCGATCGGCGTCCGCGTGTCGCGCATGGGCACCAAGTCGTACGATTACTCCTACGAGATGTGGAGCCTCACGCAAGGGCAGCGCTCGGCGCACGGCATCACGACCGTCGTCGCGTTCAACTTCATCGAGCGCCATTCGATCGAGATTCCGCCGGAGTGGCGCACGGCGATCGACGCGTTCGAAGCAGGCCCGCAGCAAACGTTTCAATGATCTCCGCCCTCGCGCTCGCGATCTCGCTCTCGGGGCGCGAACCGTTCGAGCGCGGCATGGCCGATCTCTTCGCCTACGCACGCAACGCGGCGGCAGCGCAATTCGAGACTGCGGCCGCTGCCGATCCCCACTTGGCGATCGCGTACTGGGGCCAAGCGCTGGCGCTCGGCTCCGACCTCAATACGCCCCTGACCCCCGAGAGCTTCGCTGCCGCGCAGCAAGCGATCGCCAAGGGCGTCGCGCTCGAAGCGTTCGCTCCGTCCGAGCAGGTCGCCCTGATCGAGGCCGTGCGCGCGCGCTACGCCGGCAGCTTTGCCGACGCGACACGCGACGACGACGCGTATCGGACGTCGATGGAGGCGTACGTGCAGGCGCATCCCGAGGACGACGACGCCACGATGCTGCTGGTCGAGGATCTGCTCGAACGCGGCAGCGTCGCGTTCGACGACGACGGCAGTCCGCTCGGCACCACCAGCGCGCAAGCCGTCGCGCTCACGCAGCGCGTGCTGGCACGATCGCCGCTGCATCTGCTGGCCAATCACCTGTGCATCCACCTCTACGACCGAGCGCCCAACCCTTCGCCCGCGATTCCGTGCGCGCAGCGTTTGGATGCGATGACCTTTGCGCCCGAGCAAGAGCACCTCGCACACATGCCCGCGCACGTTTGGATCGAGCTCGGCGACGGCCGGCGCGCCGACGCGTCGAGCGAGCGCGCGTGGGCGCTGCACCCCACGCGCTACGCCGAGCATGATGCGTACGTTGCGCTCTCGGCCGCGATGCTGGACGGCGACGCGGCGGCGATAGCGGTGTGGTCGGACCGCCTGGGCGCCGTGCAGGGTCAACCGGTCGACCTCGCGCCCCCACCGTACGCGCGCGACGCGCAGCAGCTCGAACGGCAGAAGCATTACGACGCGGCGCTCGAGGTGCTGCGCCGCGAAGCCGTGCGCGAAGGGGCCTCGGCTGAGATGCTGCCGTTCTATCCGGCCGGCGTGCGCATCGGCGCGCTGCTCTACCGGCTCAGGCGGTACGACCAAGCGCGCGACGCCTTCCTAGCCGTGCTCGCGCACCGCCCCCGCGACCCGCGCGCACTCTTCGGTCTCGCGCTCGCGCAGCGCGCGCTTGCAGACGACGGGGACGCGGCGCTCACCCAGGCGCGCTTCGAGCGCGCGTGGGCGGGCGGGGCGCTGACGATCGCCGATTTCTAGAGCGAGAACGCGACGATGCTGGTCGCGCGCGGATCGTTGCTCCAGAAACGCGCGCCGTCGTGCGTGAGCGAGACCGCCGCAAAGGGCAAGGAACCGACCGACTCGACGCGGGTGCGGTCGGCGCTCGCGCGAGCGATCGCGCAGCCGCCGTCTTTGCCGTACCACAGCGAGAGATACAAGCTGCCGTCGACGAAGGCGATGCCGAGCACCTGCGCGCCCGTGCGAAGCTCGTGCCGGATCGTCCCGTCCATATCGAGTTCGACCACACGCTGGTTGTAGCGCTGGCTCAGCCACAAATGGCGGCCGTCGTAGGCGAGGAACGAGCCGGTGTCTTCCGGGCATGGAATGCGGTCGTGGTCTTTGAAGCCGTGGCCGGGAACGTAACGGCGGATGAAGCGGCTGTCTTCGTCTTCGCTCACGATCACGCGCAGCTCATCACCGACGCTCACCATGCCGACCGGCTTACCGGGAGCGTTGCGCTCCTCGAAGACCGTGAAGTGCGCGCGGTCGATCCCGTACATCCGCTCGGTCTCCCAGGAGCCCATCCAGAGATGGTCGCCGTCGCAGGCCAGCGCTTGCGGAGCCGGGGCGGGAGAAGGAAGACGCAGGACCTCGGGGAGCGGAGCGACGGAAGCCATCGCGGGCTCTTCGCCCCGGGAGGTCGCTCTCCCGTGGCGGGATAACCGTTTGACGCCCGGAGAACGGCTTTGCTATACTCCGGGGGTTCTCTCGGCGCCGAACGCGGAGCGTTCCTCGAGACACGTGCGTGTAGCTCAGTGGGAGAGCACCACCTTGACACGGTGGGGGTCGTAGGTTCAATCCCTACCACGCACACCATTACGAAAGCCCCGGCGTTCTGAGCGCCGGGGCTTTCGTCGTGCCGGGGCTCGCCGCTACTTACATGAGATCGCGACGATCTGCTGGCCTGGCTTGAAGTCCACGGTCATGCCCGACCCGAGCGGCGATGGCGCAATGGTGACGCTGTTTCCGCCCGTCACGGGGCCCGTCGCACCGACGAAGTTCCACGTGCTCGTCATGCCGCCGTTCGACGAGTAGACGTCGAGATTGCAGTTCGCTCCCGAGATCGCTCCGCTCGAAGTGATGACGACCTTCGGCGTCGACGAGCCGAACGAGATCGTATTCGTCGTGTTGTTATCGAACGAGAGATAGATGAGCGGCGTGAACCCCGACGTCGCATTGTCGGCCGGGCTGATCGCCGGCGTGATGTCGCCGGTGTTGAATCCGGCGTTGACGTTGATCGTCCCGCTGCCGGCCGTGTTGGCCGAGAAGGTCGCGGTCAGCGTCAGCGCGCCTTGGGTCAGCGTCACCGTCGCATTGCTCGACGGCATCGTCGCCGTGGGTGCCGGAAAGGCATACTGCGGCGTCGGCGCGGCGCTCGGCGCGCTGCTCGGCGATGCACTCGGGTTCGCCGAAGTGCTCGGATTCGCGGACGGCGATGCCGACGGTGCCGTGGTCGGCGACGACGGCGTGCTGGCTCCTCCGCCGCAGCCGGTGATCAATGCGACCGCAAGCGCGGAGAATATGAAGGTCGTAATGCTGGTGCGTTTGGACACGATCTTTGGTACCTCGAAGCTAGCTATCAAGCTACGCCGATTCTACGGCACCATTTGTCCAGGTTTGATGAAGTCGCCGCCGGTTTGCAGCTCGGCGCCCTACGGCAAGCACGCCGTCCACGGCGGGTCCGCCAACGGCGCGAGCTGCGGGGGGGCGTCGCTCATGGGCGTCCAATCCGCCTGCACGAAGCCCTTTGCGATCAGTTGTTGTGAGGTCGCCGCAAACGTCGCGAGCGGTACGCTGCAATCGTCGCCGGCGCAGCCCGCGAAGTGCACGGGGCTGAACGCAGCACCGCCGTCGACCGGGCTCGCGCGGCGATATTGATCGAGCGTCTCGTAGCCGAACCGCACCCGCACGCGGTACTCGTCCCCGCTGCGAAGCAACTCGAAGACCAAAGCGCCGCCGGGCGGATTGTCGTCGCCGGTCATGCCGCCGCCGAGCGGCCAATGCGCGTCGAGGATGCCGCCGATCGCGCCGAGCTGCGTATCGTGTCCGGCAATAATCGCGACGTGCGCACCGTGAACGTCGGGCACGTTGACGCCGGGATGCGGCAAGCCCGCCTTCTCCTCCAGCAAGCCGACGATGTGCGCGAACATATTCCCGCCCTTCACCAGCGGCGTGTACGCGTTACGCGCGTTGATTTGATACTCGAGCACGTGAAGCCGCATCGCCGCGGCAAGTTTCGCGGTATCGAGTTGCGGGCCGCATTGCGCGTATTGCAGGAAGAGCGACTCCGCGTACTCCGAGGCGGTATCGACCGGCCCGGTTAGCTGGGCCAGGCCCTTCTTCGCCGATATCGAGCCGGTGCCGGATGCGACGGGCGCGCAGGCTCCGCTGCAGCGCGGGTCGAGCAGCGCCTGCAGCGCGGCAAACTCGGGCGCTTGGCGTTCGACGAGCAGCGAGGGCGGTTTCGGCACCGCGGCGCTCACGGCAGCAAGCGAGGACACCGCATCGATCTTGCCGGCCTGGACGAGCCAATCGGCGCCGTCGAAGAGGGGGTCGTAGCCGGCGGCGAGATCGCGGTCGTGGTAGAGCGGAACCGCGCTTTGCGCGCCGCACGCACCTTCGATGAAGGCTTGGCCCGTCGCGAGCGTTCGTTGGTCGAGATCGGCGTAGACGAACGGATCGCCGTCGCGGCACGCCATGACCAGCCCTTCGGCGGCGAACGCGCGGCGGTAGAACCCGCCCATCTCGGCAATCAGCCGATAGCCGTGCCCGGTGAGAAAGCCCGGGGCGACGGGCGCCCAATCCGGCCACGAGTATTCCGGCGGCGCGTGGGTAAAGCTGCGCACGCCGTGACGCGACATCACGACCGCGAAGACGACGCGGTCGCCGCTCGCGGCCGCTGCCGCGACGCTCGACATCAGCACGAGAACGGCGGCGAGTGCCGCGATGCGTATCTTCATAGCGGTCATCCAATCATAGCAAGATGAACGGCGCGTGAATCCTGCCTGCATTAAGTAGCGTTAATCTCCGGCATGGCGAGCGCAGCGCGGCTGCGAAGAGGCGCTCGAAAGAACCTTGCCGGCGTCTGGAGGCTCTTCGTGAAGCGATCCCTCTCCGCATTGCTCTGCGCGATCGCGCTGGTAGCGCCCGCGTTGCCGTCCCGCGCCGACGATTCCGGCGCGGCGCTCGCGTCCAACCCGTCGCTGCTGGCACTGGTGCGCCAAAAGATCAAGCACGTCTTCGTGATCTATCAAGAGAATCGCTCGTTCGATTCCTACTTCGGCACGTTCCCGGGTGCGGAAAACCTCGCCTCGCCGCTGGCGCAGACGCACGGCTTCCGCCAATACGACCCGCTGGGGCAGCAATTCGTCACGCCGTTTCGCATCACCGCGGCCGACACCGCCGATGCCGACCACTCGCGGCTCGGATTGATCACCAAAGCCGACGACGGCGCCATGGACCTGTTCGTGGCCACCGAAGAGTTCGGCCAGCTCGCACGCGGCTACTCGCGCGGCGACTCCCAGCGCATCGGGCTGCTGACGATGGCCTACGAAGATTGCGACGTCGTGCCGTACTACTGGATGTACGCGCGGAACTTCACGCTCTTCGATCACTTCTTCCAAGCGATGTACGGCCCGTCGACGCCGGGGAACATCGACCTCATCGCCGCGCAGACGGGCCAATCGCAATGGGCGCGCCATGGCGACGAGCAGGTCGCGGCCAGCGGCAACGGCCCCGGTCTTCCGGTCGTCAACGACGTCGCGCCCGCGTTCGGGCCGTGGGGTAACGGCGTCACACCGCTGCCCGGTACGGCGCAGTTCGACCTCGGCTTCGCTACCTTGATGCTCACCCTTTCGGGCAAGGACGCCACGAACGCGAAGCGCGATGCCGACGACGTGAAAGAGGACGTCGACGCGGTTGCCAAGATGGGGCACCCATCGGTCCCTTGGGGCTGGTATCAAGAGGGCTTCAAGACGAAGGCCGGAGCGGCTTCCAGCGCGTACGTCACGCACCACAACGCGATCCAATACTTCGGCTACCTGCGCAACAACGCGTATTTCTGGAACGGCGTCCACGACTTGAAGGAGCTGCTGCCGGCGATCGAAGGCGGTACGCTCGGCGAGCGCGGCGTGGTCTTCGTCAAGGGCGGCTACGCGAACCCGTTCGGATTCAAACCCGCCGACACGAGCCCGTACGTGCAGTACAACTTCCAGGGCGATGACGACCACCCGGGCTATTCGGACTCGCAGATCGCGCAGGCAATGACGGCGACGGTCGTCAACGCGATCGCCAAGAGCAAGTACTGGAACGATTCGCTCATCTTGATCACGTGGGACGATTCCGAGGGCTTCTACGATCACGTGCCGCCCCCGAAATTCGAGCGTTGCCCCGACGGTCATCCGTGCGGCGACGGCCCGCGCGTCCCCGCGATCATCATCTCGCCGTATTCGAAGGATCACGCCGTGGTGAGCGATCTGGCCGACCATAGCTCGTTTGCCAAGCTGCTGGGCGCGGTTTTCGATCTGCCGGCGCTGGCGTCGCTGCCGGATGAGGCGCCCTATCTGCCCGAAGGCCCGCGCGATCTCGATCCGCGGCTCTCGAATCTGCTGGGCGCGCTCGATCCCGAACGGCTATCGGGAACGAAAACGCCGATCCCGGCGAGTGCCGCCGAAATCGACGACGTCGGCGTCCCGCCCAAGATGTCGTGCTCGACACTTGGGATCATCCCGGTCGCGGTGCCGGGCGCGCAAACCGCGCCGGACGGCTTCGCGCCGCTTACCGAAGAGCACTAGGCCGGCGAACCGCGCGTTAGCGCGCGCGGTTCTTACCGAGCTTGTATTCTACGAAGCTGCGCGCCACGAGGTTCGTGATGAAGATAAAGATCATCAGGAGCGTCGCAGCGGCATACGCAAGTTGGTGCGACTCTTCAAACGGCTGGCTGATATACGTCCAAACGACGTACGTCAGGTAGCCCACCGGCGAGTGCGTGAGGTGAAAGGTCGGATAGTAGTTCGACCAGCCCGCCGTATAGATCAGCGGCGCGGTCTCGCCCAGACCGATGCCGGTCGCCACGAGCACGCCGGTCAAGATTCCCGGCAACGCGTAGGGAAAACTCACCGAAAAGATGACCATCGCCGGGCGCGCGCCGAGCGCCACGGCGCCTTCTTTGAGCGCGGGCGGTACGTTGCTCATCGCGGTGTCCGCGGCACGCACGATGTACGGCAGCATGAAGATCGCGAGCGCCAACGCGCCGGCGTAGATCGAGAATCCCCATCCGGCTTCTTCGACGAGCGCGACGTAAAGAAAGTACCCGACGACGATCGACGGGACGCCCGCGAGCACGTCGACCATGAAGCGTATGACCTGCTGCAGCCGCGGACCGGCGAATTCGACCGCCCAGATCGCCGTGCCTAAGCCGAAGAAAATCACGAGCGCCAGTCCCATCACGACGAGCAGCAGCGTGCCGAGAATCGCATTGGCAAGGCCGCCGGCGATCCCGTGCGTCGGCGTAAAAAACAGTGCCGGCTTGAGCGCCGGGATCCCCTGCGCGAGCACGAAGGCGAAGATAAAGAACAGGATGCCGATCACGGCGACGAGCACCGCGAGGCTGAGCGTCCACCACGAGCGGCTGACGATGGACGCTGTGGACAAACCGGTCGAGATCGGCGCGACGGGCGCCTGAGACGCCATTATCGTTTACCACCTTGCGGAAGCGCACGCATGATCCCGCGCGCGAAGATATTGATGATCAATGTGATGACGAACAGCACGACGGCGATCTCGGCCAGCGAGTGCTGCGCCATGCCGGTCGAGTCGGTGAGCGCTGATTCGAGTTGCGAGACGATGACCGCGGCAATCGTGTTGATCGGCGAGAAGATGTTTTGCGGGAAGACGTTGACCGCTGCGCCGCACACCATCAGCACGGCCATCGTCTCGCCGATGGCGCGCCCGAACGCGAGCAGGATCGACGCGACGACGCCGGCGCGAACGCTCGGCAAAACCGCCTTCACCATCGCCTGCCAGCTGGTGCTGCCCAGCGCCATGCTCGCTTCGAAAATCGCATTTGATTGCGCGAGAATCACGTCGCGCGTGGTCGCCACCATGATGGGGATGACCATCAGCGAGAGGATGAACACGGACGCGATCAGCCCGTTGCCGCTGCCCGGCTGCCCGCCGAAGAACGGAATGAAACCGAGGTGCTCGGTTACGAACGGCGCGAGTTTGTTGGCGATCCACGGCACCAGGATCACGAGGCCCCACAGGCCGTAGACGACCGACGGAACGCCGGCCATCAGCTCGACCAAGGCGTTGGCGAGCGGGCGGATCTGGCGCGGAACGCGATAGACGAGCGCTAGCGCGACGAGAATCGAGACCGGAACGGCCACGATCATCGTGCCGATCGCGCTGATGACCGAGCCGTAAATAAAGACGAGCGCGCCGAACGAGGCGCCGGGCGGACCCGAGAAGCCGTTCCGGGTCGTCACGCCGCTGCCGTACTGATTGCCCATGTTCCATATCGGGCTGCTGAAAAACTCGAGACCGTTGAATCGAATCGCCGGGTACGCGTACACGACGAGAAAGAACAGCATCAGGAAGATGATCAGAAACGCGACGAGCGCCGTGACGAACGTCGTGCCGCGTAGAAACGCTTGAGCGCCGGTGCGCTGGAGAGCGGCAGGGGATAGCGCTTTCGCGCTATCCCCAGGTGCCGTGATGCCCATGGAGGCCATCCTTAGATCGTCGTGCGGGTAGTTATTGGATCTTTTCGACTTGCTCTTTGCTGAGCTTCACGATCGAAGCCGGGAGCGGGAGGAAATGCACGGCGCCGAGATACTTGTCGCTCTGCCCTTCCGTCAGTGCCCAGTTCAAGAATTTCTTGAGCTCGCCCGACTTCGACGGGTCGGCCTGCTTCGGGTTCACGATCGCGTACTCGTAGTTGATGATCGGGTACGATTTCTCGCCCGGCGCGAAGATCAGCGAGATGCGCTGGTCCGGCGGCGTGGCCTTGTCGGTCGCGGCAGCGGCAGCGTTGATTGCGTCCTTCGTCGGCAGGACGAACTTGCCGGCAGCGTTCTCGAGTTGCGCGTAGCCCAGACCGGCCTTCTTCGTCTGGTCGATGTACGCGACGCCGATGTAGGCAACCGAATATTGCGTGTTCTGGCAGGTCTGCACCATGCCGGGGTTGCCGGTGGCGCCGACCGCGTTGCCGACCGACGGCCAGCTGATCGTCGTGCCGTAGCCGGGACCGTTCGCCCACGACGGCGTCGACTTCGAGAGGTACTGCGTGAAGATGAACGTATCGCCCGAGCCTTCGGCGCGGTGGATCGGCACGATCTCCTTGTGCGGCAGCTTGCTCGCGTACGGCTTGTTGATGTCCTTGATCTTGGCATCATCCCAGAACTTGATGTCGCCGTTGTAGATGCCGGCGAGGACCGGACCGGAGAGGTTCAAGTGCACGTCGTTGAGGCCCGGCACGTTGTAGTTCACCTGCTGCGCCGAGATGGCGAGCGGGATGTTGAGCATCGGCGTGGCCTTCATCTGCGCGTCCGCCATGTAGGCATCCGAGGCGCCGATCTGGGCAACGCCCGAGATGGCTTGCGAGATGCCGGTACCGCTGCCGGTGCCTTGCGTGGTGATCTGCACGTTGGGATTCGACTTCTGGTAGTCGGCAACCCAGAGGTTCATCAGCGGATAAAGCAGCGTCGAGCCGGTTTCAAGCAGCGTCGTCGCCGCAAGTGCCTGCGCGCCCGCGGACACGATGAACAGCGCGGCAAGTACCAGCGCCATGGTCTTACGCATCAAAAATTGCTCCTGTAGCACGAGTTATACGCCGGTGCCGCAAGAGGCACGGCCGGCGTGGGATGGTTCCATGGTGCTTGGCCAAGCCTAAAGTCACCTTAAGTGCCGGTTATCGCGCCCTTAATCTGCGCGCTTAAGGAGCGCCCGCAACCCATGACGAAACGGCCCCCGGTATGCCCGAAGCCTCCAATCACGCACCCACGCTGGCCGAACTGCGACACACGGCCGCCCACGTACTCGCGTATGCCGTCCAAGATCTCTTTCCCGAAGCGAGGCCGACGATCGGCCCCGCGATCGAGCATGGGTTCTACTACGACTTCGATCGGGCGACCCCGTTCACTCCCGAGGATCTCGAGCGCCTCGAGGCGCGGATGCGCGAGATCATCGCCGCCAACTACGAGATGACCGGCAGGCAGGTCTCGCGGGAGGAAGCGATCGAGCGCTTCAGGAGCAATCCGTACAAGGTCGAGCTGGCCGAGGCCATCCCGGACGGTGAGCCGATCACACTCTACACCATCGGCGAGTTCACCGATCTCTGCCGCGGCGGGCACGCTCATACGACCGGCGAGATCGCGGCGATGAAGCTGATGAGCGTGGCCGGCGCGTATTGGCGCGGCGACGAGCACAACCAAATGCTCCAGCGCATCTACGGGACCGCCTGGGAATCCCAGGCCGAACTCGACGCGTACCTCCACCAATTAGAGGAAGCGCAGAAGCGCGATCATCGGAAGCTCGGCCAAGACCTCGACCTGTTCTCGATCGAGGAGGACGCCGGCGGCGGCCTCGTGTTCTGGCATCCCAAGGGCGCAGTCGTCCGGGGCATCATCGAGCAGTTCATCCGCGAGGGTTTGCGCGAACGCGGGTACGAGCCCGTCGTGACGCCGCACGTCGTAAGCGAGAAGCTGTACGAGATTTCCGGGCACCTCGAAAACTACGCGCACGGGATGTTCGGGCCGCTCGAGGTCGAGGAACAACGGTTCCGCCTCAAGCCGATGAATTGTCCCGGCCACATCTTGATCTATCGCAGCCGCCCCCGCAGCTATCGCGACCTCCCGGTGCGTTTCTCCGAGTTCGGCACCGTCTATCGTTTCGAACGCTCCGGCGTGCTGCACGGCCTCACGCGCGTGCGCGGCTTCACCCAAGATGACGCGCATCTCTTCTGCATGCCCGATCAGCTGCAGACGGAATTCGAGCAGACGCTCGACGAGGCGCTTCGGCTGATGAAAGCCTTCGGCTTCGAATCGTTCGAGTATTTCCTCTCGACGCGCGAGCCGCACCTGCGTGCCGATACCGATGCAATCGCCGAGGACGCCATACGACGCGCACTGGAGCGATACGAGCTGCCGTATGCGATCGACGAAGGCGGGGGCGCCTTCTACGGCCCGAAACTCGACATCAACGTCCGCGACGCGATCGGCCGCAAGTGGCAGCTCGGAACGGTCCAGGTCGATTTCGTGCTTCCGCAGCGATTCGAATTGACGTATCGGGGAAGCGACGGCGGCGATCATCGCCCGGTGATGATTCACCGCGCGCTGGCGGGATCGCTCGAGCGCTTCTTCGGCATTTTGATCGAGCACTACGGCGGGGCGTTTCCGGCGTGGCTTGCGCCGGTGCAGGCCGTCATCGCACCGATTTCGGAACATCAGCTCGACTACGGCCGCGAGATCCGCGCGCGTCTCGAAGGCATGGGCTTGCGCGTCCATCTCGACGAGAGCAACGAGAAACTCGGTTACAAGATCCGGCATTGGAAGACGCAAAAGGTGCCGTACATTCTCGTAGTCGGCAAGCAAGAAGCTGCCGACGGCACCGTGAACGTCAACGAACGCGGCATCGAAGAGAAACGTACGATCTCCATCGCCGAATTCGGCGAGGAACTCCAGCGAAAGGTTACTTCCCGCGCATGAAACCCGTCTTCCGCGCGGCTGCTGCCGCACTCGTGCTCGCTCTTGCAGCCTGCCAGGGCAGTTTCGGCGGCGGGACTGCCGCGCCCGGAGTCAATCCGCCGGTGAACCCGCAAGCCGCGGCAGGCCCCACACCGACGCCTAACGGCTCGCCCAGCGCCGCGCCGCGCGCAATTCCCAGCGGGAGCAGTGCAACGTACGATTTTGCGGAGGGGCCGAAGGGTTTGCAATGCCCCCAGGTCTCCGGATTCACGTGCCTGCTGCGCTTCAACGTGATCGAGACGCCCTCACCGTCGCCGGCGCCGAGCGGAAAGAACACACCCACCCCATCGCCCACTCCCACGCCGACGCCCTCACCAACGCCGGCCGGTAGCGCTTCGCCAAGCGCCTCGCCGAGCGCGACGCCCGCAGCAACGCACATGACGCTCGAGCTCGCCGCGCTGCCGAGCAGCGCTCCGAAAATGAGCAACCCCGACCCGAAGGCCGTTGCAACGATACCGCTGCTCACGGTGCGCATGCACGCCGATGCCGACGTAACGCTCAAAGGCACGGCCGTCGCCACCTTCACGTTGCCGAAAGAGCAGATCGGGGGCCGCGGTTTCGCGCTTCAGCTCTATCACGAGCAGAGTCTCAGGCACAAGACGATCGACACGTTCTTCGGCACCTACGCAAACTCGAAACTCGACGGGAACGCCATCACCTTCACGCTGACGCTTCCCGAGATACCGGTAAAGAAGAACGAAGTTTGGCTGATCGTGCTCTACGGCGACGAGCGGCCCAGCGCGACGGGCAGCCCCGCTCCACGCGATGACGAACGCCCCGCCGCGAGCGGGTCGCCGGACGCCTCTGCGTCGCCGTCGGCCTCGCCGGCTCCGAGCCCTGCGCCCACCGGCACGTGAACGCGGCCGCGACACGCACGTTCATCGCGAGCTTCCTCGGGTGGACGCTCGACGCATTCGATTTCTTCCTCGTTATTGTCGTCGTCTCGCACCTTGCGACCGACTTTAACCGCACGATCCCGGAGATCAGCATCGCCGTGACGCTTACGCTGGCGTTACGTCCGGTCGGCGCGCTGCTTTTCGGCTGGATCGCCGACCGCTTCGGGCGGCGCACGCCGCTCATGATCGACATCGCGCTCTACTCGGTGATCGAACTCGCGACGGCGTTTGCGCCGACGTATGAAGTCTTTCTGATATTGAGAGCCCTCTTCGGAATCGCGATGGGCGGCGAATGGGGGCTTGGCGCGGCGCTGGCCATGGAATCGCTGCCGCCGAAACGTCGCGGTCTGCTCTCAGGCCTCTTGCAGGAAGGCTACGCGGTGGGCAATCTGCTCGCCGGAGCCGCCTTCGCGCTGCTCTTCAACAAGATCGGTTGGCGCGGGATGTTCGTCGTCGGTGCTTTGCCGGCGTTTCTCATCTTCTACATTCGCTTGTTCGTGCCCGAATCGCCCGCCTGGAAGGCACAGACGGCGCAACGCCTGGCAGTCGGCGGAGACGTTTTGATCGACTCGATCAAGCGCTTCTGGCCGCTCTTCTTGTACGGCGTACTGTTCATGGCGGCACTCAACTTCATGTCGCACGGCACGCAAGATCCCTATGCAACATTCCTGACCAAACAGCACGGGTTCGACCCGGCCGTGGTCGGCTCGATCAACGCGGTAGCCGCGATCGGCGCGATTTGCGGCGGCATCTTCTTCGGTGCGCTTTCGCAGCGTCTCGGACGACGTGTCTGTATCGTGATCAGCGCGCTGATCGGCTTTGCGATGCTCCCGCTCTGGGCATTCAGCTCCACGATCGTGACGCTCGCCGCCGGCGGCTTCGCGATGCAATTTGCCGTGCAAGGCGTATGGGGCGTCATTCCGGCGCATCTCAACGAGATCGCGCCGCCCCTCGCGCGCGGAACCTTTCCGGGCTTCGTCTATCAAGTCGGCAATCTCATCGCTTCGATGACGCTGCAAATCATCGTCACGCTCGCCGCTACGACCTACGCACGGCCGGGCGGCGGCGCGGACTACGGCCGGGCGATGGCCGTGTTTACGGCGTGCTCACTCGCCTTCGTCATCGTCATGGCGCTAGCCGGCTTCCTGGTTCGCAAAGAGGGGCGCGACGACGCCCTGCACCAAGCCGTTTAACCGCAGGAAACGCTCCGGCAACATCGGGAACCTACGATGTCCCCCATGCACGAACCAACCAATCGCGACCTGCTCGAAGCCATCCAGGCGCTCGACGCCACGTTCAACGGCCTCGACGCCACGTTCAACGGCCTCGACGCTAAGTTCAACGGCCTCGATGCTAAGTTCAACGGCCTCGATGCTAAGGTCGAGTCGATGAGCGCTAACTTCGACGCCAAGTTCAACGGCCTCGACGCCAAGTTCAACGACCTCGACGCCAAGTTCAACGGCCTCGACGCCAAGTTCAACGGCCTCGATGCTAAGGTCAACGGCCTCGATGCCAAGTTCAACGGCCTCGACGCCAGGGTCAACGACCTCGGGGAAGCGCTCGTGGGGCTCGGTACCGCGGTTGCGACGGGATTTGCACGCGTCGAAGGGCGCCTCGATGTCGTTGAGCGCCGGCTGGACGGGGTCGACCGGCAGCTCGAAGGGGTACATCGGCGGCTCGCACGCGTCGACACGCGGCTCGAGAACGTCGAAACGGGTTTGCGCGACGTACGGCGTCGACGCCGCCGCGGACCGTAGTGCTCGTCCTCGGAATCGAAACGTCGTGTGACGACACGGCTACGGCGCTCGTGCGCAACGGTCGCGATGTGCTTTCGAGCGTATCGACCAACCAAGACGCCTTCCACGCGAAGTACGGCGGCATCGTGCCGGAGATTGCCAGCCGCCAACACGTTGCGCTACTCTCGGCCGCCGTCGAAGATGCACTCGGGCGCGCGGGCGCGAGTCTCGCCGACATCGACGCCCTTGCCGTCACGCGCGGGCCCGGTCTGATCGGCAGCCTGGTCGTCGGCGTCGCTGCGGCAAAAGCGCTCGCCTTTGCAATCGGCAAGCCGCTCTACGCCGTCAACCATCTACACGGTCACATCTTCGCCGCGTTTCTCGATCGACCCGAGGATCCGCCGTATCCCTTTCTCGCCCTACTCGTTTCCGGCGGCCATTCGCAGCTCGTCGACGTACGCTCGGCGATCGACATGCGCATCATCGGCCGGACGCGCGACGATGCGGCGGGCGAAGCCTACGATAAAACGGCGCGATTGCTCGGGCTTGGCTATCCGGGCGGCCCCCAACTCGACGCCCTTGCGCGCACCGGCAACCCGAAGGCGCATGCATTTCCGCGCCACCGGCCCGACGCGGGTTCGCTCGATCTCTCTTTTTCGGGCCTCAAAACCTCCGTCCGATACTTCCTGGAATCGCCGGAGGGGCGTGCGGCAAATCCAGCCGACGTTGCCGCTTCGTTTCAAGCTGCCGTCGTGGACGTGCTTATCGCCCGCGTGTCGCGAGCCTTCGAGGGCGCCTCATATCGCGCGCTAGTTCTCTCGGGCGGCGTCGCCGCGAACGCCGCGCTGCAAGCTGCAGTGCGCGCGTGGAGCGAGGGCACGGGCGTCAAAGCCTTCGTTCCGCCGCCGAAATACTGCACCGACAACGCCGCGATGATCGCGGCCGCGGCGTACCATCAGCGAGCCATCGCGCTCGTCGATCCGCTCACGGTCTCTGCCGATCCGAACCTCCCGTTCGAGAACACGTCGCGAATCGCGTAAAGCACGGCGTCGGTCTCGCCGTCGCTCACGATCAGCGGGGGTGCAAGCCGCAGCGTGTTGCCGCCCGCCGTGCCGGCAAGCACACCGCGCTCGCGCAGCGCTGCCACGACCTCCCCGGCCACCAGCGGATCGCGGAGCGGTAACCCGGCCAACAAGCCGATACCGCGCGGCGCTCCGGCGCAGTGCGGAAACGATGCAGCGATGGCGGAAAGCCCGCCGAAGAGATGCGCGCTCGCGTCGCGCACGCGCGCCGAGAGCTGGAGCTCATCGCGAACGCGGAGATGCGCGAGCGCGGCCGCTGCGGGGATCGGCGAGCCGCCGAAGGTCGAACCGTGATCGCCCGGCTGCAGACCACCCGCGGCCTTCTCGCACACGAGCATCGCGCCGATCGGCAATCCGTTTGCCAGCGCTTTTGCTAGCGTAACGACGTCCGGCGTGACGCCGAAATGCTCGAACGCGAACAGCGGTCCGAGCCGGCCCATGCCGCATTGAATCTCGTCGAAGATCAACAGCGCGCCGCGCTCGTCGCACAGGCGGCGCGCCGCTTCGAGAAATGCGTGCTCGGCAGGATGCACGCCGCTCTCGCCTTGGACGGGCTCGACGATGAAGGCCGCAACGCGCGTATCGAGCGCGCGCTCCAGTGCGGCAACGTCGTTGAAAGGCGTGAACGCGAAATCGCTCGGCATCGGACCGAAGCCGATCTTATACGCGTCGTTGGCTGTGGCCGCGAGCGCGCCGAGGGTGCGGCCGTGAAAGGAGCCGGTGCAGGCCAAAATGGTGGTCCGTTCGGGCTCTCCCCGGCGATACGCGTGCTTGCGCGCAAGCTTGATCGCGGCTTCGTTCGCTTCAGCACCGGAATTACAGAAGAACGCGGCAGCGAAGCCGCTGCGAGCGCACAGCTCGCGCGCTAGCGTGCCGGACGGCTCGTGGTGATATAGATTGCTGACGTGGACCAGCGTCCGCGCCTGCTGTGCGACCGCTTCCGCGATCGCCGGATGCGCGTGGCCGAGCGCGCAGACCGCGATGCCGCCGATCGCATCGACGTACGATCGCCCCGTGTCGTCGACGAGCGTGCAGCCTTCGCCCCGCACGAACGTCACCGGCGCGCGCGCGTAATTCCCAAGCAGCTTGTCATCGTGAGCCGGCAGCAGCGTCACGTGCGATAACTCGCGTTGATACGGACGTAGTCTTTGGAGAGATCGCAGCCCCAGCCCGTGGCACGCGCCTCGCCTTGACCGAGCCGCAGCTCGATCGTGATCTCATGCAGTTCGAGCTCGCGATACGCTTCGGCTTCCGTCAGCGCTTCGATCGCGCCCGGCTCGACCCATGTCTTGCCGTTGAGCAGCAGCGACCAGCTTTGCGGGTCGAGCCCGGCCTTGACCGAACCGGCCGCTGCGATAATGCGGCCCCAGTTGGGGTCCTCGCCGTAGAGCGCCGTCTTCACGAGATTGCTGTTGATCACGGCCCGCGCGATCGTGCGCGCCTGGCCGACGTCGCGCGCACCGGTTACGTGCATCGTGAGCGTCTTGGTAGCGCCTTCCCCGTCGTCGACCATGGCATGCGCAAGGTCCAGACACACTTGACGAAGCGCGCGCGAGAACGCGATGGGCGGCGCTTCCGCCGCGCCGGCCGGAGCGAAGGCATAGACCGCGTCGTTGGTCGACATATCGCCGTCGACCGAGATCATGTTGAAGCTCTCGTCGACGCTCGCCAGCAACTCGCGCTGGAGTTCTTCGCGCGCGAGCGGAAGATCGGTCGCGATGAACGCGAGCATCGTCGCCATGTTGGGAGCGATCATGCCCGAACCCTTAGCGATGCCGCCGACGACGTATTTCTTTTCGTGGACGTAAAACGAGTAGGCGGCGAGCTTGGGCACCCGGTCGGTCGTCATGATCGCTTCGGCTGCATCGTTCCCCGCTTTGCCGCCGGTTTCGAGTTGCGCAACCGCGCGTTCGAGCCCGCGTTGCACGCGATCCATCGGCAGCGGAACGCCGATCACACCGGTCGACGCAACGACGACCTCGGCCGGTGCCAGACCGAGCAGCGCAGCCGCTTGCCGCGCGGTTGCCGCTGCGTCGCGATCGCCGCGCTCACCCGTACACGCGTTGGCGCAGCCGGAGTTGCAGACGAAGGCGCGCATCGTGCCGCCCGAAGCCTCGAGGTGAGCGGCGCTCAGCAGCACGGGCGCAGCCTTGATCTCGTTGGTCGTCACCGCCGCTGCACACACCTGCGGCAGGTCGAAGACGGCCAGGGCGAGATCGCGCTTACGCGGCTTGATGCCGGCGTGGACGCCGGCCAAGCGAATGCCGGGAACCGCGCCCAGACCGCCGCGGAGGGCGACGAGCCGTACGTCGTCGTCAAGCAACAATTGCGCGAGCATGCAATCCGGTCTCCTGAGGATAGCCCAGCATGAGGTTGATGTTCTGGAGCGCGCTGCCGGCAGCGCCCTTGCCGAGGTTATCGATCGCGCACACGGCGCGCACGACGTTGCCGCGTACGTCGACGCGAATCTCCGCGTCGTTCGTTCCGCACACGGCGGCGACGCTCGGTGAGAGTTCGCTGCCGAGGATGCGCACGAACGAGCTGCCATGATACGCGTTTTCGTACGCTAGCGCAAGCGCGTCCGCGTCGACGGGTTGCGTGAAGATCAGGTAGCAGTCGGCGAGCATCCCGCGCGAAAGCGGGACGACGTGCGGCGTGAAGACGAGCGGCGCGAGGGCGTCGCGCGCCGCGAGCGCGCGCTCGATCTCCGGCTGATGCCGGTGGCCGGCCAATCCGTACGCACGGATATCGCCGGCAACCTCGGCGTAAAGGGCGCCGACCGACGGGTTGCGTCCCGCGCCCGTGATACCGCTCTTGGCATCGACGATGAGCTGCTGCGCGCGCCCCAGCGCGAGCGCCGGCAGCATCGCGAGCAACGAGGCCGTCGGATAGCAGCCGGGGTTTGCCACCAAATCAGCGCCGGCAATCGCCTCTGCGTTCCATTCGGGAAGCCCGTAGGCGGCCGCATCGTCGAAACGGTAGTCGGCGGAGAGATCGACCACGCGCGCACCGGCCGCTAGAAACGCCGGAACGTGCGCGAGCGCCTCGCCGTGCCCGCCCGCTGCGACGACGATATCGCCGCTGCGCACGCTCGCGGCGACGCTCCCGGACGCGGTAAACGCGTATGCGGTCTTGCGCAGCAACGGGAAATGGTCGGCCACGCGCGCGCCGCCATGGCTGCGGCTCTCGAGAGCGCCCAGCTCCAAAAATGGATGGCCGTCGACCAGCCGCATCACCTCCGCGGCGGCATATCCGCTCGCGCCCCATACGTGCACCCGCGTCATTCGAACAGCGCTCCGATCTCCGCTTCCATCGCGGCCAGGCAGGCGCGTACCTCGTGCGGTGCCGTCGATCCTGCGGTCACCTTTGCGTTCACGCTCTCGGCCGGCGTAGCCGGGGCAAGCACGCCGTCGAGCTGCAGCGCCGAACCCGCTGCTTCCGCCTCGCGCACCGCATCGCCGACGCGTGCGTGCGCATCGCGGGCGCTGGTCCCGCGCAGCACGAGCGCGTCCGCGAGATCGGTGGCAAGCGTATGCCCGTCGCCCGCGCGCTCGTTCATGGCCGAGCGATTGAACTGCGTGTCCTTGAGCGCGATGTCAAAGGCTTCGAGCATCGCCCCGCCGCGCTCGCAGGTCGCGAGCGCCAGGCGCTTGGTCTGCTGCAGATCGCGATGGTACGAGAGCGGCAAGCCCGAAATCGAGGCCAGCGCGCCCGCGTATTGCCCGAGCAGCTCGTACGCGCCGCCGCGCACGAGCTCGAAGACGTCGGGATTCCGTTTCTGCGGCATCAGGCTCGAACCGGTCGATGATGCGTCGCCGAGGCGCACGTATCCGAACGCGGGCGTCGCCCAGACGATGATCTCCGCTGCGACGCGTGAGGCATCGGACACCGCGCGAACGTATGCATGCGCGACGTCGAGTACCGCGTCGCGTGTACCGACGGCGTCGAGCGCGTTGCGCGAAGGGGCGTCGAATCCCAGCCGCGCGCACGAAGCCTCGCGATCGAGCGGAAGGGTCGACCCGGAGACCGCCCCCGAACCCAGCGGACACGAACGCTTCGCGGCGACGGCCGCTTCGTGAAAGCGTCGCGCGCCGCGCACGAACGGTTCCGCCGCCGCCGCCAGCCAGAAAGCGAGCAGTACCGGCTGCGCCGGCTGCGAATGCGTTGTCGCCGCCATCAGCGTTCCCGCATCGAGCTCGCTTCGGGCGAGGGCACTCAGATGACGGGCCACCGATGCACAGAGCGCCTTGCCCCGCTGAGCGCGATCCTCGGCAAAGAGCGCGAGGGTGGTTGCAACCTGATCGTTGCGGCTGCGCCCCGCGTGCAGCCAGGCGCCGGCCGACGGGGCGAGTTCGCGCACACGCGCGTCGACGGCGCCGTGAACGTCTTCGAAGCCGCCCGCGCGCGCGAATTCGTTGAAGGTGTCGCGTGCGATCTCGCCGGCGACGTACACGAGCGCCTCGTGCAGCGAACCGGCGATCTCTCCGTCGATCACGCCGTTGCCCGCGAGGGCGTCGACGTGCGCGCGAGAGACCTCGACGTCGAAACGCGCGAGGACCAAGTCGTCTTCGAGCGAGGAACCGAACGCAACCAGCGTCGGGTCCGGCGGAACGGAGAACCGCCCGCCCCACTGCAATTGCGAACGCACCGCGCTAAGCTTCGATCATCTGCGGGAGCCGAGCGACGCGGTCGAGCGGCAGGCCGTAACAGCGGATGAAGCCGCCCGCGGCCTGGTGATCGAAGGCGTCGCCGGCACCATAGGTCGCAAGCGACTCATCGTAGAGCGCGAAGGGCGAGCGCACACCCGCCGCAACCGCGCTCCCTTGATGCAACCGCACGCGCACGTCCCCGGTGATCCGCCCAGCGAACGACGCGTTGAACGCATCGAGCGCGTCGCGCAGCGGCGACATCCAGAGTCCGTCGTAGGCGAGCTCGGCATACTTCTGGTCGCACGACGCCTTGAAGCGAAGCTCGTCGCGCGTGAGCGTGAGGCGTTCGAGCGCTTTGTGGGCAGCGATGAGCGTGAGCGCCGCCGGCGCCTCGTAGACCTCGCGCGACTTCACGCCGATGACGCGATCCTCAACCAGATCGATGCGGCCGACCCCGTGCGCGCCGGCAATTGCGTTGAGATGCGCGACCAGCTCCGCACCCTTCAGGCCGTTCACGCTCGGCACCCCGTTCTCGAAGTGGATGACGAGCTCGTGCGGCTCCGCGGGACGCGCCGTCGGCCCCGCCGTCCACGCAAACGCATCTTCCGGCGGCGCCGTCCACGGATCTTCGAGTACGCCTGCCTCGATCGAACGCCCCCACAGGTTGGCATCGATCGAATACGGCTTGGCCGCGGAGTGGGCGACCGGGATGCCGTTCGCTTCGGCGTATGCGATCGCGTCGGGGCGCGAGAGGGGCGTCTCGCGCAGCGGAGCACGAACGGCAAGTGACGGGTCGAGCCCGCGCACCGCGAGCTCGATGCGGACTTGATCGTTGCCCTTGCCCGTACAGCCGTGCGCGACGGCATCGGCACCGAAGCGCTGTGCCGTCTCGACGAGCAACGCGCCGATGAGCGGACGCGAGAGCGCCGCCGAGAGCGGATAGACGCCTTCGTAGAGCGCGTTGGCGGCCAGCGCCGGATAGACGTAGTGCGCGACGAAGCGCTCGCGCGCGTCGATCACCACCGCGTCGAGCGCTCCGAGCGCGATCGCCTTGGCGCGCACCTTTTCGAGCTCGGCAGCGGCACCGCTGCCGGCAACGCCGTCGCTCTCGCCGAGATCGGCCGTCATCGCGACGACCTCGTTCCCCTCGAGAATCAGGCGTTTGAGCAACACCGAGGTATCGAGGCCGCCGGAGTACGCAAGGACGATCCGGCTCATGCAGCGTGACTCCCTTGAAGATCGATGAAACGCTGTTTGATGACGGGCATCACGTCGGCGCCGCTCGTAATGACCAGGATCGTGTCGTCTCCGCCCACGGTGCCGATGATCTCCGGCCACGCGGCTTCGTCGATCGCCGAGGCCACCATCTGTGCGCTGCCGGGCGGCGTCTTGAGCACGATCAGATTAACGCTGCCGGCGATACTGTCGACCAATTCGGCAACGACGCGGTGCAGGCGGCTCACGTAATTCACCGTCGCGTTCGGAACGACGTACTTAAAGAGGCCCTCTTCCGCATCGGCGCCCTTGATCGGCACCTTGACGAGGCCGAGTTCCTTGATGTCGCGCGAGACCGTTGCCTGCGTCGTCGCAAAGCCTTGCTTTTCGAGCATCGCCGCGAGCTCTTCTTGCGAATGAATCGGGCGGGTGGCGACGAGCGTGAGAATCGCTCGCTGGCGACGGTCCTTCATGAAAGCAATCCTTTCGAATCGGTGAGCAAAGCAACGAGCAGGGCTTTTTGCGCGTGCATGCGGTTTTCGGCTTGGTCGAAGACGGCGCTCTTGATGCCGTCGATCACCGCCTCATCCACTTCCTCGCCGCGATGGGCCGGCAAACAATGCATGAAGACGGCGTGCGGCTGCGCGAATGAGAACAGCTCCTCGGTGACCGCATAGGGGCGCAGCATCGCGTCGTTGCGTTCCTTGTACTGTTCGTCGCCCATCGACGTCCAGACGTCGGTGTAGATGACGTCGGCGCCGCGCGCCGCGCGCACGGCGCTCGTGAAAGCTCGCGCGCCGCCGCCCGCGGCTTCGCCCAGAGCGTTGAGCTGAGCGAGCATCGCTTCCGTTGGGCGATGCGTGAGCGGTGCCCCGAACTGCACGCTGGCCCCGAGCATCACGGCAGCCTGAGCGAGCGATATCGCAACGTTGTTCTTCGCATCGCCCACGTACGCGATGCGCAGGCCGTCGATCGAACCGAAGCGCTCTTCCATGGTGAGCAGGTCCGCCAGCGCTTGGCACGGGTGCGAGACGGCGGAAAGACCGTTGATCACCGGCACCGTCGCGGCGTGTGCGAATCGAACCAGGGGCTCGTGCGCGTGCGTGCGCACGACGATCGCGTCGACGTAGCGCGACAGGACGCGCGCGGCGTCCTCCGGCGTCTCACGAGAGCCGACCAGAAACTCATTGCCGGCCGCAAAGAGCGTGCCGCCGCCCAGCTGCGCCATCCCGACTTCGAAGGAAACGCGGGTGCGCAGGCTCGGCTTCTCAAAGAGCAGCGCGAGGGTTCGTCCGCGGAGCAGATTCCGCTGCGCGTTCGGACCCGCGGCTTTGAGCTCATGGGCCAAACGCAGCAGAGCGGCAAGCTCGGCCGCGGTGACATCCGGGACCTCGAGGAAGTGCCGGCCTTGGAGATGGCTCGCGGGGGCTGGCGCAACAGCATACATGGTCTGTATATTTATACATATGACGCATAATAATGCAAGTCCCTCGGCCATGGGGCCAATCGTCATCAAATACGGCGGCAACGCCATGGGCGACGGGGACGGCTTTCTGGCGGAGGTCGCGGCCCAGGTGGAGGTCGGGACGCCGGTCGTGCTCGTGCACGGCGGCGGCCCGGAGATCGACCGACGGCTTGCCGAGCGCGGAGTGATCACCCGGCGGATCGACGGCTTGCGCGTCACCGATGACGTCACGCTCGAGGTGACCGAAGCGGTGCTGTGCGGCACGCTCAACAAGCGCCTGGTCCGCGCCCTGACCGCGCTGGGCGTGCGGGCAGCGGGGATCAGCGGGCAAGACGCCGGCACGCTGCTCGCGGCGCCGGCAACGAACCGCGCCCTCGGACACGTGGGCGAACGCGTCACGTGCGATCCGGCGCTCATACGCACGCTGCTCGCCGGCGGATATCTCCCGGTCGTCGCCCCGCTCGCCGCCTCCGTAGACGGCCGCGCGCTCAACGTCAACGCCGATCTCGCCGCCGCGGCCATCGCCTCGGCGCTCGGGGCGCGCGCCTTCATCCTCGTGACGAACGTTCCTCGCGTGCTGCGCGATCCGGCCGATCCGTGCAGCGGCATCGAGCGGCTTTCGCTCGACGAGGCCCGCGCGTTTGCGGCAAGCGACGCGTGCGCGGGCGGCATGAGACCAAAGATCGAGGCGGCAATCGGGGCCGTCGTCGACGGGGCGGCGGCTTCATTTATTTGCGGCCCGCAACCGCTGGCTGCCGCGCTCGCAGGGCACGCGACCGTCATCGCCTAGGCAATTCGGATGAGGGGGGCATCGACCCGTGCGCATAACAGGACACACGGGGCTTCCCGGAGGAACAGAATGCGTTTTCTTTTGGCTGCAACGTTCGTGGCGCTCGCTCTCGGCGTCGCCGCCTGCGGCGGCGGGGGGCACGGAAGCTTCATCCCGGCTGCGACGGCAACGCCTCCGCCCGCGCAACCCCCGAGCGGCCAATCGACGCGCGCGGCGATGCGCCTCTATATTCCGCCTCCGCCCGCACAACAATCGCGGCACCGTTTCTACGTGTCTCCGGAAACGCAGTCTTTCGCGGTCGCGGTGCTTCCGGCGAGTTCGACCGCATCGCCGGGACGTGTATAGCGTCCAGCTGACGGTTCCGAGCCCCGACCCGAGCAACACGCCCAATACCGAGCTCCTAACGGCCGGGGTTGCCGCGTCACCGCTGCCCCTGGGCATCACCCCGTATGACGCCAGCGGAAACGCGATTCTCGCGGGGACGTTCGACGGGGCGCTGAGCGTTGAATTGACGCCGGGAACGATGGGCGTCACGTTCGCGCTTGCGACCTCGAAGTGCTCGCCCGCATCGACCGCCACGGCCACGGGCGTAAACATCACGTGCGCGGCAGATTTGAACGGCGTCACCTTTGCCTACGACGGCACGATCGCGCACGATTCCAGCGGTAACGTCATCGACCGCGCAACGTTCAGCGCGAATCAAGCGGCCTCGCCTTCGCCGTCGCCGGCGTACGCCGCGCTTGCGAGCAACGTGATCGACTACCCGATCACCACGACGCCGAACGCCTACCAAGAGATCTTTCTGCAAGCCCTCTCGAGCGGCTCGATCGCCTACATGCTGCCCACCTCCGGAAGCAATCCGACGGTGTACGGGTCGCTGGCGCCGTCGAGCGGCGCGGTAACGCAGCTCTCGCTCGGTACGGCCGCTCCGTCAGCGTTTTACACCGCGACCGATGGGTCGATTTGGGTCGCGGACACGACGCTCAACGCGATCACCTGCTTTGGTCCCGGCGGCGGCAATCCGGCCGCAACGATCGCGCTCAGCGATTCGATCCCCGCAGCGCTCACGCCGTACGCGCTGACGATCGACGGGACCGGGAATCTTTGGTACTTCTCCTACGACGCTACGAACAACGCGAATTACGCCGGATACTTCGCGGTGACGGCCGGCTGCGGCCACCCGGGAGGTTCGACGTCGGTCGCGCAACTCGCGCTCACCACGCCGTATCCGGTGACGGGCAGCAGCACGTTCATGGCCCCGTACGCAGGCGGCGGCGCAATCATCGACGCCCAAAGCACCGGCGCATTCTACGTCGTGACAACCTCCGGCGCAACGACGCTCAATCCGGGTTTTTCGATCGGCAACGGATTCGGCGGCGGCGTTGCCGTCGACGGAACGTCCAAGGCATACGCGGGCTTCGATAACACGACCACCTCGTACATCTCGACCCTCGCGCCCGGCAGTTCGACTCCGGCGCAGTACGTCACGCTCCCGACGAACTACCCCGGCGCGATCGCAGGATACGGGGCCGGCTCCAGCTTCGATCGTCTCGCATATGCCGACTATCGGAACGGCGCGATCGACATCATCGAAGGGGTCAACGGCAGCTCGCCGCTCGCAACGCTGATCTCCGTACCGGGCTCGGATCTCCAATCGGTGTACCCGAACCTCGTCTACGCCGGCGGCGATCCGTTCATGGGCTATCCCTATTACGTCACGGGGTCCGCATACACGATCAGCGTGGCACGAGCCGTTCTTACGACGACCTGGAGCGTGCCGGTGACGACTCCAATCGGCAGCGTCTTCACGATCGACGAGCGTGGCGACAGCGGCCCGTTTACGGTCACGCCGTCCGGAACGCCGCCCGCTTGTTACACCGGCGTGACGCAATTGACGGGTAGCGATCACGCGTTCGCAATCGATACGAACCTCGGCGGCAACGGGGGCGTCTGCACCGTGAACTTGCGTATCATCGACAAAAACGGCCGTTCGCAGGCCGTTACGATAACGGCAACGATCGTCGCCGATTAGCCGGCAGCGAAACACGGCAGCCTTCTGCCCCGTACCTCGGGCATGACATTCGAACGCTCTGCCGCCGGCGCGCTCGTCGCCGCGGTGCTTTTTACCATGTCCTCGGCACCGTTGCGCGCCGTCGCCGACGGCCAAACCGCTCAGCTCATCACACAATCCGGCGGCGCGCTCGGCGTGGCAGCGCTCGCCCGCGTCAGCACCGTGCGGACCGACGCCACGCTCTCGGCGCTCGGCCTGCACGGTACCGAGACGCAGTGGATCGATCTGAAGGACGGCCGAATGGCCGAGATCACCAAGATCGGACCGTACGCGCAGCTCGACGGCTACGACGGGCACATCGCCTGGGCCGGTGATGCCACGGGCCTGGTCTGGAAGCAAGGCGGCGACGCCGATGTGTCCACCGAAATCGATCAAGCCTATCTTGCGACGTATGCGCTTTGGAAACCCGACGCCGACGGCGCGCTCGTCACGTCGCTCGGAGCCAAGATCGACAAGGGCCGGACCTTCGACGTGCTGAGCGTTCAACCGCGCGGATCGCGCGTGCCGCTCGAACTCTGGTTTGACCAAACCACGCACCTGCCGGCGCGTTCGGTCATCGCGGGGTCCACCGCCACCGCCGTCACGTCGTATTCCGACTATCAGGCGTTCCACGGAGTGATGATCGCGAAGACGATACATACCGATTCGTCGGACGGCAATAACTCCGATGGGACGCTGACGAACGTCGCCGTCGATCCTGCGGATGCAGGCGAACACCTGAACAAACCCGACACGCATCCGGCGGATTTTTCGATGCTCGGCGGCAAGACGTCGACGTCGATCCCGATCGAGATCATCGAGAATCACGTCTATCTCGACGTGATGCTCAACGGGCAGGGCCCGTTCCGTTTCATCTTCGACACCGGCGGGCAGAACGTCGTCGATCCCGAGGTGGCCAAAGCGATCGGTGCGGTCGGGCATGGGACCGCGCAGGGCGGCGGCGTCGGCGACACGACCGAATCGCTGAGCTTCGCGATGGTGAAGCGGGAGCAAGTCGGCGATGCGCTCCTGAGGGATCAACTCTTTGCGATCGCGCCGACGCGTCAGGGCTTCGGGATGGCGGCCGGAAAACCCATCGACGGGCTCATCGGCTGGGAAGTGCTGGCACGCTACGTCACGACGTTCGACTACGCGAACCGGCGCGTGGTGCTCGCGATGCCGCCGGCGTCGGCGCAGAACCCGCCGGGTGCGCACGTGGTTCCCTTCGTGCTCTACGGAACGCAGCCGCAGATCGCATGCACGATCGACGCCATTCCCTCGGAATGCACGATCGACACCGGCGCGCGCGACACGATCAGCTTCATGCGGCCGTGGATCGAGGCGCACCCGCAGGCCGTTCCCGCGACGCTGACGGCCGCGGGCGTGACGGGATTTGGGTTCGGCGGTGCCGCGACGGGCAAACTCGGGCGCGTCCGCGAGATCGGCATCGATGACCTTCAAGTGAACGACGCCGTCGGCGATTTCAGCACGCAAACGGCCGGCGCGTTCAGCGTACCATTCGTCGCGGCGAACATCGGCGGCGGTCTATTGCGCCGCTTCACCGTGACGTTCGATTACAATCGAGAAACGATGGCTCTGGTCCCGAACGCCGACTACGCCAAACCCGACGTCTACGAGCGCGGCGGCCTCTTCATCATCAACCGGGGCGGAGCGATCACGGTCATCGACGCTCGGCCCGGCACGCCGGCGGCCGCAGCCGGAATTGCGAAAGGCGACGTGATCACGGCGGTCGACGGCGTTGCGACGAGCACGATGACGCTCGGACAGATTCGCGACGTCTTCTTCGAGCCGGCGGGCACGGTCGTCAAACTCGACCTCAAGGCGAAGGACGGCGGCACACGGTCCGTCAGCCTGACCCTGAGGGATTTCGTGTAAGCGGTTACTTCCAGGCCGGAAGGATGTGTACGCGATAATCCTTCAATCGGCGATCGGCGGTCACGAACGTATAGCCCTCGACGTTCGCGACGCCCACGAGCAGGCGGTCGAACGGGTCGCGGTGGCGGAGCGGCAGTCGTTCCACCGCCGCGGTCTGTTCAAATGAGAGCGGCTCGATATCGACGACAAGCGCCGCGGCACGCGTGCGCACCCACGCGTTGACGTCGAGCGGCAATCTCAACTTCCCGTTGGCCGCCTTCACCGCCATCTCCCAGACCGACACCACCGAAAGGACGCGGCGCTCGGCCTCATCGAGCGTCGTCAAGACGCGCTTTGGGAGCGATTGGGGGCTGGACGCCAGCCGAACGAAGACCGACGTGTCGAGCAACAGCGTCACGTGTACGGCTCGAACTCTTTCGGCGTGACATCGAAGTCGGCAGCGATCGTAACGAGGCCCTCATCCATCCCGAAAGCGTCGCTGGGCTTGCGCGCAGCCGCCGGGCCGATCCGAGCGACCGGCTTCCCGCGCTTGGTTACGAGGGTGCTGATGCCGTGCTCGGCATCGTCGATCAGAGCCGAAAACTGCGTCTTCCCCTCGAAGACTCCCACTTTCTTCACCTAACCAGGATACCTGGTTACATCGATTATTGACAAGCGTCCCGCTCCCTGATAGCCTAGCTCCACGATGTCCAGCTTCGTTCTTACGACGACCACGACGACGACGACCACCACGGCAGAGCCGTTCGGTGTAGGGTTGACGTAGGCGAAACGAAGGACACGAGAAGCTTACGAACCCCGCGCCGGACGGCGCGGGGTTCGTTCTTTTTTCACCAGGAGAGCGAGATGCGCGTGGAATGCAGTGACTGCGGAGCGGCCGCAGACCCCCTAGAGATCTGCCGGTGCGGCGGATTGCCCGAGTTCGTGCTCGGCGATCTGCGTCTGGACCCGGCCGGTCTGCGCCGCGTGCTGCGCGAGCGGCGCGCATCGGTCGAACCGCTCTTCGGAAGCGGCGTCTGGCGCCTGCGGGAATTGCTGCCGCAGATCCCGGCCGACCACGTCGTCTCGTTGAATGAAGGCAACATCCCGCTCTATCCTTCGCGCGCCGGAGCGTCGTATGCCGGGGTGGGGCGCGTCGCGTACCTGCACCTCGGCATGTCGCCGACCGGCAGCTTCAAGGACCTCGGCATGACGGTCGCAATCTCGGCGGCCTCAGCCGCCGGCGCCAATTCCGTCGTATGTGCGAGCACCGGCAACACCGCGTCGTCGATGGCCGCCTATGCGGCGCGGGCGGGGCTGCGAGCCTTCGCCGTCGTCCCGCGCGGACGCGTGAGCGACGCGAAGCTCGGACAGATGCGCGAGTACGGCGCCGAGATCGTGGAGGTCGACGGCTCGTTCGACGACGCCTTCGCATCGCTCTCGCAGATGAAGGACGCGATGGTCGTCAATTCGGTCAACGCCTACCGCATCGAAGGGCAGAAGTGCGCGGCCTTCGCGCTCCTCGAAGCGCGGCAGTGGCACGTGCCCGATTGGGTGGCGCTGCCGGGCGGCAACCTCGGCAACATCTCGGCCTTCGCGAAAGGCTTTCGCGAGGCCAAAGCGCTCGGCCTGATCGACCGTCTGCCGCGCATCGCGCTGATTCGCGCGTCGGCCGGCGTGAACACCGATGCCAGCGCAATCGCGGTCGGCGATCCGAAATCGATCAATCGCGCGAAGCGCGCGCTGCGCGAGTTCAACGGCGTCGAGCACTTCCTCCGAGACGACGCGATCCTCGATGCGAAAGCGGCGATCGGACGCGAAGGCATCGGCTGCGAGCCCGCGTCGGCGGCTTCGCTCGGCGGCTTGCGCGAGTTGCGCCGTAGCGGCGCGATCGACGCCGATGCCGACGTCGTCGCGGTGCTGACCGGACACATCCTCAAAGACGTGCGGGCACGGGCCTATGCCGCAGTGTAAGCCGTTCGCGGTCAGCGTGCCGGCGTCGAGCGCCAACCTCGGACCCGGCTTCGACGCCGTCGGCATCGCGCTCGACCTGCGCCTCTTGGCACGCGTGCGCCCGGCCAAGGCGTTCTCGCTGCGTTTCAGCGGCGAGCACGCCCCGTCCCACGACGGCTACGAATCGCTGATCGTCGGCGCGATGCGCCGCGTGCATCGCGAGTTGCCGAAGGTCGCGGTCGAGGTCGAGAACCCGATCCCGCTCGGTAAAGGACTGGGGTCGAGCGCGGCCGCGTCCGTGCTCGGCCTCGCGATCGCGATGCGCGCGCGCGGCATGAAGCTCGATCGCGACGCGCTCGCGCGCGAAGCCTGCGCGATCGAAGGCCATCCCGACAACGCGCTCGCGGCGGTGTATGGCGGCGCCGTTATCGCGGCGTCGGCGTGCCCGAGTGAGTGCGTGCGGCTGGGCGCACCCGAAGGCTTGCGCGCGATCGTCGTCGTGCCCGAGATCGATCTCTCAACCGAAGCGGCCCGCGCGCTGCTGCCCGATCGCTACGATCGCTGCGATATGGTCTTCACCGCGCAACGCGCATCGTTGCTCGGCGCGGCGCTCGGCTCGGGCTCGTGGAAGGCGCTGCGCGCGGCGATGCGCGACCGCATGCATCAGCCCTATCGCGCGCAATGCGTGCCGGGGCTCGAAGGGGCGCTGGGCGTGGACGGCCGCGACGTGGTCGGGATCGCGCTCTCCGGCGCGGGACCGAGCGTGCTCGCGATCGTGCGCGGCGGCAAGAGCGCCGACGCGGTCGGCGGGCGGATCGAAGCGCAGTTTCGCGACGCGGGCGTGAAGGCTCGCTCGTACCGCCTGGCGTTCGCAGCGCGCGGCGCCGGCGTGTGGGGGTTGACGGCATGAACGGCGCCGTGGTAGCCTTTCGGCAATGTTCAAGACCTCCCCCGACATGATGTGTTCGATGTGCTGCATGTGCAACAATGCGGCGCGGGCCGTCATGGGGTTTGAAGTCTAGACCGCTAGAAGGACAAACCGAAATGACGCCCTCGCCGAAACCGGCGGGGGCGTTTTCTTTATCCTCCGCTTTCTCATCGCAAAAAGAGGCAAGAGGAATGCAATCGATAGTCGGGATCGGACTGCTTGGATGCGGGACGGTCGGTAGTGAAGTCGCACGGCGCCTGATTCGCGACCGTGCAGCCATCGAGCGGCGCAGCGGCGTTGCCTACGAGCTACACGCCGTCGCGATCCGCGACGAGCAGAAGCCGCGTGGGCTCGACGGCGCCGTCTTCACGCGTGATGCTCGCGCCCTGGTCGACGATCCACGCGTCGATTTGATCGTCGAGTGCATCGGCGGCGTCGATGACGCGGCCGAATACGTCGAGCGAGCGCTCGAACGCGGCCGTTCCGTCGTTTCCGCGAACAAGGATCTGCTGGCCACTCAGGGGCCGCGCCTGCACGCACTCGCCGCCTCGCGCGGCGCCGGGCTGCGGTACGAAGCGGCGGTATGCGGCGCGATCCCGATCGTGCGCATGTTCGACGAATCGCTCGCCGGCGATGCGATCGGCGCGTTTGCCGGCGTCATGAACGGCACGTGCAGCTTCATCCTCTCCGCGATGGAAGCGGGCGCCGAATACGACGAGGCGCTGGCCGAAGCGCAGGCTAAGGGCTTCGCCGAGGCCGATCCCTCGAGCGACGTGGACGGCCACGACGCCGCACACAAACTGGCGCTCCTCATGCAGCTCGCCTTCGGCCTCGCGGTGATCTCGCCGCGCGTGCGCCGAGCCGGCATCGCCGGCATCTCCAAGCGCGACATCGCCCGCGCGCAGATGCTGGGTTATCGCATTCGATTGGTTGCGGCAGCCTCGCGCAACGAGTACGGCGCGTTTGCCGACGTTGCGCCGGTGCTCGTACCGGCCGATCATCCGTTCGCGCTTGCGAAGGGCCCCGAGAACGTCGTGCGCGTGAGCGCGCGCGATGCCGGCGCGCTCGTCGTGAGCGGGCCGGGCGCCGGCGGCGCGCCAACCGCCTCCGCCGTGCTCGGTGACGTCGTGAGTTCGCTGCGCGCAATCGCGCAGCGCCACGACCTTCGCGAACGGCAGGCGCTCGAACCGGCGCTCGATGTAGCGCCGTTCTTCGCCCACCTGCCGTTCCATCAAGAACTCCCGCGCTATCCCGTGTGGGACGATTCCATCCTCGAAGCTCCGGTCTCACGCGAGAGACGCGTGCTGTTATGACCGGGAAGGGAAGACCGAACCATGAGCGTCACCATCGACAAACCCGACGAACAGCAATTCGACACGATCGCGATTCACGGCGGGCATAGCGGCGACCCGTCGACCAAAGCCCGCGCCGTCCCAATCTACCAAACCACCTCGTACCTCTTCGACTCGACCGAACACGCCGGCAAGCTCTTCGCGCTCGAAGAGTTCGGCAACATCTACACGCGCATCAACAACCCGACGACCGACGTGCTCGAGCAGCGCTTGGCGGCGTTGGAGCGCGGCGCCGCGGCCCTGGCCGTCTCGAGCGGGCAAGCGGCCGTCGTCTACTCGATTTTGAATCTCGCGCGCAGCGGCGATCACATCGTGAGCTCCAACTCGCTCTACGGCGGGACGTACAACGCCTTCGCCCACACGCTCAAGCGCTTCGGCGTCGAGGTCAGCCTGGTCGATTTCGGCGACCCGTTCGCCGTGGAAGCGGCCATCAAGGCGAACACCAAGGCGATCTTCGCCGAGACGATCGGCAACCCGAAGATCGACGTGCTCGACATCGAGACCTTCGCCGACATCGCTCACCGCAACGGCCTGCCGCTGATCGTCGACAACACGCTCGCCACGCCGTTCTTGCTTCGCCCGATCGACTTCGGCGCGGATATCGTCGTGCACAGCGCGACGAAGTTCATCGGCGGTCACGGCACCGCGATCGGCGGCGTGATCGTGGACGGCGGAAGATTCGACTGGGCCAAGAGCCCGCGCTTCGCCGAGTTCGTCGAACCCGATCCGAGCTACCACGGCCTGCAGTACGCGCCCGTGTTCGGCAATATCGCCTACATCCTCAAGGCACGCGTGCAGTTGCTGCGCGACGTCGGTGCGGCGCTCTCGCCGTTCAACGCGTGGCTGCTGCTGCAAGGGCTCGAGACGCTCGGTCTGCGCGTGGAGCGCCATAGCAGCAACGCGCAAGCGGTGGCCGAGTTCCTGGCGCAGCATCCGAATGTGGTCAGCGTAGAGTACCCGGGGCTGCCCGGACACAAGGCCCACGAGCGCGCGCAAAAGTACCTGCGCGGCGGCAGCGGCGCGATCCTCACGTTTAAGGTCACGGGCGGCGAGCGCGAGGCCAAGGCGGTGATCGACCGCCTCAAACTCTTCTCGCTGCTCGCAAACGTGGGCGATGCGAAGTCGCTCGTCATTCATCCGGCGAGCACGACGCATCAACAGCTCTCGGAGGCCGAGCGCCTGCAGAGCGGCGTCGACGGCGCGACGATTCGACTGTCGGTCGGAATCGAAGATAAGCGCGACATCATCGCCGACCTCGCGCAAGCCCTCGCGGGATAGACTTGCGCGAGCAGACCATCGGTGTCGGCACGCTGCAGCTCGACGGCGGTTCTCTCCTGCCGAACGTCGAGCAGCGCGTGACGATCTACGGGACGCCCTCCGCGAGCGGCGACAACTTCGTGCTGGTGTGCCACGCGCTCACCGGTTCGAGTCGCGCCGCGGAGTGGTGGCCCGGCATCGTGGGACCGGGCGGATTATTCGATCCGCAAGAGTGGTGCGTCATCTGCATCAACGTGCTCGGCAGCTGCTACGGCTCGACCGGTCCCACGAACTGGAGTGGCGACCCTGGCTCCGTCGCGGGGTTCCCAAAACTTTCTGTGGGCGACATGGTGCGCGCACAGAGACGCGTGCTCGACGAACTCGGTATAGAGGGTCTTGAGTTCGTCATCGGCGGCTCGCTCGGAGGCATGCAGGCTTTGCAGTGGGCCTTGGATGCACCCGAGCGGGTCGGGCACGCCATCGTGGTCGGCGCGCACGATCACTTCAGCCCGATGGGCATCGCTCTCAATCACGTGCAGCGCGAGGCGCTCGAACTCGACCCCGTACGCGGTCTTGGCCTCGCGCGAAAGATCGCCATGCTCAGCTACAAGAGCGAAGAGCTTTTCAACGAGCGCCACGGCCGCTTACCCGATCGTAAGGATCCGAGCCGCTTCGACATCGAAGGCTATCTCGATCTGCAGGCCGAGCGCTTTCTCGGTCGTATGGACGCTGCGAGCTACGCGGCGCTCACCCATGCGATGGACGGCTTCGACGTACGCGATCGCAAGCGCGATCCTCGCGTCGACCTTACTTTCGTCGGCATCTCAAGCGATTGGCTCTTCAGACCGGAAGACGTTGGCGCGGCAGCCGAACGTCTGCATGCGGCATACCTCGAGATCGACAGCGCGCACGGGCACGACGCTTTCCTCGCAGAAGATATCGTCTTAGCCGGCTCACTGCAAAGCATCGCACTACAGCACTCGCCGGTCCGCGGTCGCGCCGGGCTTCAAGCAGGCGGGTCCAACCGCTCCCGGGTGTCTACTGGGCAGAACCCATGACCGCGACCTCTGAATGGGAACCTCCCATGCGAGTATCCGAACCGGGTGCTCTCTATTAAACGGCGGCCGCCGTTTTAAACGGATCGACGCCGTGCGCGAGGTCGAATGCGTCGAGTAGGCGCAAGTCGTTGACGTTCCCCGTTCCGATGAGGCGGTGCTCCGCCAGCAGCGAGCCGCTTGCGCGTTCGATCACGTGGATGTACGCATCGCCGCTGATGCGGCTGCGCCGGTCGCTGATCTCGGAGATCGCCACGATGTAGTGCTCCCGCGTCATCGCGAAGCCGCGCGCGAACCCCGTTCGCTGGAGCGTCATGTGGACGCCGCCGCTCGAACGGACTGCGTTCCCTTCGGTGTCGAGCCAGAAGAGCTCGTCGCCGTCGATCGCCAAGCCGTGGATGCTTCCACCCACATCCTGCATCAGTGAGACGAGCCGCAAACTCGCGGAATCGAACGTCATGATGAAGCTCGGCCCGAAGTTATGCGCGGCAATATACAGCTTGGAATCGGTCCACAACAACGAGTTGACGTGCTTCAAGTCGTCCTGTTCCGACGAGGATCGCGGCACATACGCACCGCGTTGCTGGCGGAAAATATCGAACTCATCGCCCGGCTCTCCAGCCGGCCTCACGCCGATGAGCGAATTCGTGCGCGGACTTACGGCCCACACGAACCCATCGTGGAACGCAAGCTGGTGCGTGTTCTCGTGAACCGGAACCGCATGAGTGCCGAGGTAATCGAAGGTCCGGTCGTACATCAAGAGCTGCTTGTTGTTGACTACGTATAAAACGTCGGACGTCCACGTGATACCGAACGGCCGACACGGATTGCTCTCCTTGATCTCCGCATCGATGAATTCCGGGCGAACCGGAATGCGCGCCGCTTCCCCGCTCTCCAGGTCGACGAGCGCTGCAACGTCTTTCATATTGGAGAGTGTTGCCAATATTTGCACACTCCATACTTCCTGAGAACGCAAGCGCGACCTTTTGCTTGACGCAGGCGATGCGCGGTGCTACATTCGTCCGAGTAGGGAGAGCTCGGGTGTGCAGATTCCTACCCCGATCGTGGTGTGGGCGTAAGCATTTTTCGCGTGACCTTCCTACTATTTTGCTACCTCTAGCTATTGGAAGGCGTTCAATACATGACTTCTAAACTTGGCTCGAAGTGCTCGCAGCTGGTCTTGGCCGGTGCGGTTGCGTTGACCCCGGTCGCTATGCCGGCGATCGCTCAGGCATCCGAGGGCATGAACCTCAATCTCGACACGCATCTCTCCGCTGCGACGCAAAACGTCGTGGCAACCGGCGTCGTCGGGCACGCACGGGTCGCCACCGCGGCGGTTACCCATGCCGACCACGACAACTGGTGGATCTTCCACAACCACACGCACACCGCTCAACCGGCGGCCAAGGGCGCGTTCGGCCAAGGGACGTTCGCGGTCTAAGCCCATTCCAGGGGCACGGTTGATGTGTCCCGGCGCTAGCAACGATTCGTCGCTAGCGCTTTTTTCGTCGCGCCAATTCCGAGCCGTGAGGTCTACGTGCTAGATATCATTCATATTCTCACCGGCGCCGAGCCCGCGCCGCCGAGCCTGGATTCGATGGTCAAGTTGTACCTCGAAAAGACCAAGTTCGACTTTGAAAACGCCATTTGGTGGGCGGCAAACTACCTGCCCGAAGGCAGCGCACAGAAGGCGGCCGAGATGTACGAGTCGCTGCCCGATCAGGTGCGCGTGCATTTGCTGCTCAGCCCCGCGATGTACGAACATCTGCATACGTTCCGAGGCGAAGGGACGTCGGTAAGCCGCGAAGAGGCCTTCGCTCGCCTCACGGCAATGGTCAGCGACGAGCTTTCGATCGTTCGCGGCGAGCCGGCCTCGCCGCTCACCGACGCGAAGGAGTTCTGGAGCTCGATGGGCGACGTCGGGCTGCGCCGCAGCGAGGACGGCGGCTGGACGCGCGTCGACGCGCCGCGGCTCGACTCCATCGTGGTGCTTGATTTCGACAGCCCGTACGCGCGTATGCTGCGCCCGCAAAGCTCGACGATGCGCCTTCCGCCGGAGGATTTCACGCCCGAAGAGCGCGCGTCCGTCCTCGGCAAGTGCGAAGAGGCTTTCGCGTACATCAGCCGCGTCTCGCCGACCTTCGCCCATCTGATTCGGAACTACACGCGCGCAGTGCGTTTCCGGAAAGCCGATAAGATGCAAGGCATCTCATCCGAACACGTGACCTCGACGATCGGCGAGATCCGTCTGCTGAATATGCAAAAGAGCGCGGTCGAACTGCCGAAGGTGGTTGAGCAGCTCATTCACGAGAGCGTTCACAACATGCTCTCGACCTACGAATACACGCAAGAGGCCTTCTTGCATACGGCCGACACGAAGCAGCATCGACCGACCTCGCTCTGGACCGGAAACCCGCTGCCGATCGCGTCGTTCACGCATGCGATCTTCGTGTGGTTCTCGCTGTTCAACTTCGCCCTGCTCGAGAGCAAGCAGCCAAATCTCTCGGACGAGCAGATGCGCGCGATCAACGAGCGCCGCAACCGCTACGCGTGCGGATTCGTGGGGCCCACGCGCCTGTCGGACTACATTCGCACCGACATCACCTTCAGCAGCACGCTGTTCCCGGCGATCGACATCGCGCAGGATACCGTCATTCAGAACCTGATGCAGATCGCGCCGGAAGCCGCGATCGCGTAACGGAGGCACCATGGAATCAACGATCATCGTCATCGACGACGTGTCACCCGACGGGTGCGCCGAACGCGCCGCGAAGCTGCTCGAGCGCCATACGAACGCCGAGACCATCACGCTCTCGCAATTCTTGAAGAGCAGCGGTTTCTCGTACGACCACCGGATCGGGATGCTCGTTCGAGACCCGGTCGCCGCGGCGGAGTTCACCGCGCGCGCATCGGAGACGCGTCTGCTCAACCGCGTGGTCGAGATCAGCAACGACACGTGCAACGCGCTTCTCGACCCCGAACGGCCGCACGGCCCCGACACGCTGCCTGCCCGCTTCGTGTTCGCGGCCTACGTGTCGCTCTTCGGTGCGTTCAAGCACGTCCTCGGGCGACCTGGGCGCTACTCGCCCGTCGGGCACCTGCTGCCGCTCGACCTGCAGTGGTACGAAGTCGGCAAGCGCCGCCGCGACGTCGGCGTGCCCCGCTACGCTTACTCGCAGTTCGTCGCGGGGCCCATCGACTTCGAACGCCCGATCTGGACCACGGCCTACGACCTCTATAACTGGAAGGTCAACGCCACGCCCGAGCTCGCGAGCCTCCATCCCTTCGTCGTGGAGCGGCCCGAGGGGCAGCCCGTGATGGTGTACTTCATCGGCGGCGAGAGCGCGGCGTTCTCGATGGACGACGAACGCCGGCTCCAAGACGACGAACGGGCGCGGCTGCTCGCGCTCGTGCCGACGCTGAAGGAAGCATTCGGAGCCGATATGGGCGAGGGGCTCTTCTTCATCGACGGCGAGAAGATCGTCTTCGCCGCCTTCTCGCACCACTTGCTCACATCGATGCAACGCAAGAAGTTCGAGGGCGTCCTCGAGCGCGGGCTCCTCGGCTGGCTCGGGGAAGGGGCACGGGAAGTGGCGTATTCCTAGTGCCGAGGGTACTGGATGATCCAACGCTTGGCGCTACGGCTATCGCTGATGGTCTGCACGCGAGAGTTTCGCCAGCAATTTGCAGACCAGCTCATAGCGGACGGCGAGACGGCAAACACGCTGGCCTCCGCCTGGGATATCGCAACAACGGGTGTGCTCATGCGGCTTGAATCCCTCGGTCACGATCTGCGTTCCGGATGGCGTTCGCTCACGCGGGCGCCGCTCGTCACGGCCATCGCCGTCGCGGCGATGGCCCTTGCCATTGCGGCCAACTTCATCGTCGCCTCGCTGGTTCAAGGCTTCTTCTTACGACCGCTTCCGTTCGAAGCGCCGCGCCAGTTGCTGTTCGTGCAAGAGACCGACCTTGGTCGCGCGCTCTCGTACCCCGACGCCCAGCTCTTCGCGGCCCAGCTCGGCTCCTACGGCGACCTCGCGCTCGCGATGCAGCAGCGCGTCGTGCTCTCGGGCGGTCCGCGACCGGCGCTGGTTTCGGGAGCCGCCGTCTCCGCGAACTACTTCACGCTGCTCGGTTTGCATCCGGCGCTCGGTCATTTCTTCTCGAATGACGCCGACACGGCAAGCGTCGTGATTTCGTACGAACTCTGGCAAGAGCACTTTGCCGGCAGCGCTCAGGCGCTCGGGCAAGTCTTGAACCTGGGCCGGCATTCGTACCAGGTGATCGGCGTCGCCCCGCAAGCGTTCCACGACCCAACGCCGTACGGCTTCGTAAACCGCCAGTACTGGGTCGCCATCGATCCGCACGATCCGCGCACGGTAACGAGCATCAACTACAACGGTATCGTCCGCGTTCACGCGGGGCTCGACGCGCGCACCGTGGCACGCGATCTGCGCGATCGCCTCGGCGCGATCGTCAAGGCCAGGGCCAGCGTCGACGGGTCGATGTGCTGCGTCGCCGTCGCTCCGATCGCCGATAAGCTCTCCGGTCCGATGGAGCCGCTCCTGGTCCTGCTGTACGCGTTCGTATCGGTCGTCGTCATCATCGCGTTCGTGAACGTGGCCAACCTCAACATCGCGCGAAACACCGCTCGCGCCGGCGACCTGAGCGTGCGCGTTGCGCTCGGCGCATCGCCCGGACGCATCGCCACGCAGCTGACGATCGAGGCGTTCATCCAGGCGCTGCTCGGCACGCTCATCGGACTTGCCCTCGCGTACGCCGCGCTGCATCAGCTCTCGGTCGTGGCGTCGCCGTACTTACCGCAGATGAGCGCGCTCGGGCTGAGCTGGGGCCTCGTGGTCTATGCGTTCGCGATCGTCGCCGTCGCAACGTTCGTCACCGGCGTGCTTCCCGGGCTCGGGCGCAGCGGCAGCAAGATTGCAGCGACCCTCAAGTCCGTCGGCCGGTCCGAGGACGGGCGCGACACGAAGCGCACGCTCTCGCGCCTGGTCGTCGTCGAGGTTGCGCTCGCGACGGCGCTCGTGGTTGCCGCGGGCTTGATTCTGCACAGCGTGATCGCGACGACGCGTATTTCGCTCGGGTTCGATCCCGACAACCTCTATCTAGCGACCGTCACGCTGCCCGACGACGGCTCGATATCGAGCGATCAACAGAGCCGCTACGTCGCTCGTACGCTCGACGCGCTGGCCTCCACGCTCGGCGCAAGCAACGTCGCGGCCTCCTTGGAAGTACCGTTGAACTGCTGCTCGACGACGACCATGACGGTCACGCGCGGCAGCGATGCGGTCAGCGTGCTCTACAACGCGGTATCGCCGCACTACTTCGACACGCTGCAGATTCCGCTTCTCGCGGGTCGCGTCTTTACCGACGGCGACACGGAGCGCGCTCCCTGCGTCGCCGTCGTCGACGAAACGCTCGCACGGAACTACTACGGATCGCCCGACGTCATCGGCCGCACGCTCGCGCCCGACGTCTTCTCCACGCCGCAGCAATGCTCGATCGTCGGCGTGGTTCGCTCGGTGCCGCAGGCATACGGTCAGCCGCAGGCGCCGATGCTCTACCTCTCGCTCGCGCAGGTGCCGCACTTCGCGCAATTCATCGTGCGCATGCCCGCGCAAGCCACGGATGCGTCGGCACAGATCCTGCGCGCCACCGATGCGGCCGATCCGCACCTGCCTCCGCCGGCGATCATGGCCTACGGAACGCTCATGCAGCAGCAGTTGGCGGTGCCGTGGATCAGCGCGCTCGTCTTCGGCACGCTGTCGCTGATCGCGCTGATGCTGGCGCTCACCGGCATCTACGCGCTCATGGCGTACGCCGTCGCCCGTCAGACGCGCGAGTTCGGCATCCGAACCGCGATCGGTGCGACGCCGGGCGACATTCTGCGACAGGTCTTCCGCGCCGCCGCGAAGCACGGCGGCATCGGCATCGCGATCGGGGTCGTGCTCGCGGCTCTGCTCTCGGTCCCGCTGAAATCGTTGCTGTACGGCACCTCGCAGGGCGAGCCCATCGTCTATGGCGGCGTCATCGTCCTCGTGCTCGGGTTCACCCTCGGCGCCGCGCTCGTTCCGGCGATCCGCGCCGCGCGGGTCGCCCCGGCCACGGCGCTTCGCCACGAATAGCCCCGTTGACAGCTCGCTCCATCATTGATATATCCTTTTCAGATGCAGTTGAAGCAGATATACCGCTTCGTGGTCGGAACGGCCCTGGCGGGGGCGGCTTGCGGGCAAGCCCTCGCGGCCGACCTCCCGGCACCACCCGCGGCCGTTCCGTTCCCGGCCTACGGCACGCCGCTGGCTTCTCCGCCGGCCACCCGTCCCGTGACCGGCGTTCCCTCGCGTGTGACGCTTCCCCAGGCGATCGCGGTCGCCGCCGCCCAATCGCCCGCGCTGGCCTCGGCCCGAGCGGCGTACCACATCTCCGAAGCCGACGTCGAGCTCGCCAAGGTGCCCTTAAACCCGTCGCTCTCGGTGCAAGGCCAGTATCAGTCCCAAGGCGGCGCGTATCTCGCGGCGACGCCGTCGACCAACGCCACGCTCAGTCTTTCGAAGCTCCTCTACGACGGCGGTAAGACGATCGCGCAAATTCGTGCCGCCAAAGGCGTCGCCGCGGCGGCCGGCCAGACGTACCGCCGAGCGCTCGAGACGCTCGCGTTCAACGTCGCGCAGGCCTACTACGGGGCGCTGCTGGCGCAGAATCAAACGCGGCTGCAGCTGCAGATCGTCGATCAGGATCTCGTGCAAGAGCGTTTGATCGCGGCGCAGATTCGCGCCGGTACCGCGGCGCGCATCGATCTCGAAACCGCGCAGATTCCCACCGCCCAAGCCCGCGTCGCCGTCGTCCGCGCGCAAGGTGCGGAGCTTGCAGCCGACGCCGCCTTCGTCAACGTGCTGGGATTGCCGGCCGATGCCGCCGTGCTTCCGAGCGACGAATCCACCTCGGCCGACGCCTCCTCGCTGCCGCAAGGTACGACCCTCGACTACGACCGCGCGGTCGCGCGCGCGCTCGCGATCCGGCCGGATTACCTGGCCGCGCAAGCACAGTTCGCAAGCGCTCAGCAGAGCGTGCGAGCCGCGCGTTTGATCGCCCATCCGTCGATCAGCGTCGCCGGTACGACCGGCTACGGCTTCAACAACGGCAACGCATGGGAGTATTCCTCGCAAGCCAACGCGACGCTCGCCGTTCCGATCTACGATCAGGGCAACAGCAAGGCGCAGACGCTCGTCGCCCTCGCGCAGCAGGATCAAGCGGCCGCGGCCGTCGACGTCTCGCATCTGGGCGTGGAATCCGACGTGCGCCAAAGCCTCGTGCAATTGATCGCGGCCCAAGCCGCGCTCGCGCAAACGGCCGACGAGCTGGCCAAAGCGCGCGACGTACTCGTCGCGACCCAAACCCAGTATCGGGCCGGGCAGACGACGCTACCATTGCTGCTCAACGCGCAAACCCAACTAGCCGGCGCCGAAACCGACCGGCTGACGGCGCTCTACGCGCTGCGCCAAGCCGAACAAACGTACCTCTACGCATTGGGCGAGAACGTTCCGGGCGAAGGAGTTCCATCATGACGATCGCAGCAAACGACCCGCGCAGCTTGCTTCCGCTCAGCGCGAGCGCGTTCTACATTCTCCTCGCATTGGCCGACTGCGATCGTCACGGATACAGCATGGCCAAGGAGGTCGAAACCGCGACCGGCGGCGCGGTGCGGCTCGGCCCCGGTACGCTCTACCGCGTCATCAAGCAAATGGTGGTCGACGGCTGGATTCAGGAGATCGAACGCACCGATCCCGAGGATCCGCGCCGGCGCTACTACCGCCTCACGCCGTGGGGGCGACGCATCGCCAGCGCAGAAGCCGAGCGCCTCGCCGAAGTCGTGCGCGTGGCGCGCAGCCGCCATCTTCTGCCCGCGTTGGCGGGAGCCTAACGTCGTGGACATCGTTCGCGAACGGCGCGGCCCATCGCGCGCGGCGATCGTCGGCACGGTTGCCGGCGCGCTCGCGCTCGCGGTGGTCGCCGCCATCGTCTATCTCGCGCGCTCCACGAATCCGGGCGTGAGCGTCGACCGCTCGACCATCGTTACCGACGTCGCCAAGCGCGGGACGTTCGCCATCTCGGTCTCGGCAACGGGTACGCTGGTCTCCGAAAACGTGCGCTTGGTTTCGGCAACCGAACCGGGCGTCGTCGCAGCCGTCTTCGTCAAACCGGGCATGAGCGTCGCGGCCGGCTCGCCGATCGCGCGGCTCGACAATCCCGACCTCGACGCGGCGGTCACCAACGCGCGCTCGGCGCTCGATGCGGCTCGGGCGCAATACGTGAGCGCACAAGAGCAGGCGCGCGCATCCGCGCTGACCCAGCAATCGAACCTCGCGGGCGAGCAAGCGCAGATGCAAGAAGATTTGACAAACGCGCAATCGCTCGAATCACTGCACCGCAGCGGCTTGATCGCCGACTCGACCTACCGCATCGCCAAAATCCGTTCGGCGCAGTCGCAGCGCCAAGTGCAGATCGGGCGTTCCCAGGTCGACGTCGACGCGGCCAATCAAGACGCGAAGATCGCCGCCGCCCGCGCCCAGCTCGAGCAGGCCTCTACCGATCTGGCGACCCGTGAAACGCAACTCGACGCGCTCGTGATCCGCTCGGGCGGCGCAGGCGTCGTTCAATCCGTGAGCATCGAACCGGGCTCGCACGTCGACGTCGGCTCGCAGATCGCGAGCGTCGCGGATCAAGGTGCGCTCAAAGCCGTGTTGCAAGTGCCGCAGAACCAGGCGCATGACGTCGTCATCGGGATGCCGGCCTCGGTCGACACCGGCAACGGCGTTACCGCCGGCCGCGTCGCGCGCATCGCGCCCTCGGCACAGAACGCGACGGTCGCCGTCGATATCACGTTCACGCGAGCCCTTCCCAGCGGCTCGCGACCGGACGTCAGCGTCGACGGCACGATCGATCTCGCGCGCATTCCGGATGCGGTTTCGATCGCTCGGCCCGCCGGCGTCGCCGACAACACCACCGTTAATCTCTACGTGGTCGACGCCGGCGGCTCGTCGGCCCGAAAAGCGGAAGTACGCGTCGGCCGCGGGTCCGCGGAGCGCGTCCAAGTTCTCTCCGGTTTGACGGCCGGGGAAACCGTCATCGTTTCAGACACCTCTTCCTACGACGGCGCATCGACGCTCCGGCTGCACTGACAAGGAATCGACCCATGCTTCTTTCGCTCGAGAACATCAGCAAGAGTTACTTCACCGATGAACTGGAGACGCGGGCGCTCTCGGGGATCTCCTTCAGCATCGACCGCGGTGAATACGTGTCGATCGAAGGCCCCTCGGGCTGCGGCAAATCGACGCTGCTCTCGATCATCGGCCTGCTCGACGCGCCGACCGCCGGCAGCTACCAGCTCAACGGTCAGGCGGTCGAGAACCTCTCCGTCGTGCAGCGGGCAGCGATCCGCAACCGTGAGATCGGCTTCATCTTCCAAAACTTCAATCTCATCGGCGATCTCACCGTGCAAGAAAACGTCGAGCTGCCGCTCATCTATCGCGGGGTCACCAAACGCGAGCGCGGGCATCGGGTCGCCGACGTGCTCGAGCGCGTCGGCATCACCGCGCGTGCCAAGCACTACCCCGCGCAACTCTCCGGCGGCCAGCAACAGCGCGTTGCGGTTGCCCGGGCACTCGCCGGGAACCCGTCGATTCTGCTCGCCGACGAACCGACCGGAAACCTCGACACGAAGAACGGCGATGCGGTCATGGAGCTGCTCGCCGAACTGCACGCGGCCGGAGCGACGATTATCATGGTCACGCACGATCGCCGCTTCGCGGGCTACGCGGGCCGCAAGATCGGTCTTCTCGACGGGCAGGTGCAGTCGGCGCCGGAGATTGCGGAAGCCCTGCTCTAGCAAGTTTGCCTCGATTGTCATTCTCGCAGGCGCCGCGAAACTTTGCGGCGACCGGTGCGATAGTTTGCCGCGGACGGTTAACCACCGCAAATCGCGTGCAATAAGGAGATATCGTGGCGCTACGGAACGTCGTATCAACCCTGAATAACGAAGGCAGTGAGGTCATGGGTCCGACCGTGCTGCTCTTCCACGTCCCATCGGACGGGATCGCCAACGGAACGCTGCTAACCGTTGAGAGCAATCATTTCTGCGTGCTCAAATCGCGCGGCGCGATTTTGAACGTCTATGAAACCGGTCAGTACCAGGTCGAAACACCGCAGCACCCGATCTTCGGGTCGATCCAAACCGCCTTCTACGGCGGGCAGAACCCGTGGCAGTACGAAGTCATCTATCTCAATCGCGCGAAGCTGGTCTGCAGCACGACCGGCCAAGCGCTCTCCAAAGAGATGGCCGAGATGGAGTACACCGTCGACTACTACATCCACGTCGACACCGCCGACGATGCGGTCGCCGTGGTGCAGCACATGCCCTACGCGGGCCACTTCATCACGACCGATAACGTCAACAGTTACGCGGGCCCGGTGATCGAGCAGGCCATCAATCAAATCGTCCAATGCACGCCGCTCGAGCAAGTCAACGAGAAGATTCACGAGATCACGGAAGCCGTACACGGAAAGCTCGCCGAGTTTCTCAAGGAGTACGGCATCCATCTCAATAGCGTGAAGGTGCTCGTGCGACCGTCGGACGAGCTGATGAAGTCGCTGATTTCCCTCAAGGCGTTCGGCCTCTCCGAGATCGACGCGGTCCGCTACTACTGCGCGCTTGAAATGGCAAAGCGCGGCGTGCTCAGCGCGCCGAATATGGCGGTCGGCGAGGGTTTCAACATCAGCGGCGGCAATCCGATGGTAAACGTTCCGCTCGGAGGAAAATCAGGCAATGGATCTTCCAACGCCGGCGTCGGGATCTAGCGCCGAACGCCGTTTGCACGAGATCGAGGAGGGCTTCGAGCGCGAGCTCGGCGCCCTGCTCGGCTCGGTCAACTTCAGCGGTTATTCGGATCGCGCGCGCTTGCGCGCCGACGACGTCGCCATTCGCGGCTTCGCCGGCGGCAAGGTGCTGGAGGCCAAGGGTGTCGTCGGCGGGCTCATCCACCAATGGCGCAAAGCACACATTCCGGAACCGACGCGCGAACAACCGTTTCCGCCGGACGATGCCGCCAACCACCTGCGCCGGCTGCAAGAGTTCGAGAGCCGCCTGGCCGCGATCGAACTGCGCATCCGCTCGGCAGCCGCGCCCGACTTCGACGTCGTGTGGAATCAGCGGGCCGACGGCATCGCCGTCCTCGAGGCCCTGCTCAAGGCCGATACGCGCCTCGTCACGATGGCGCGCGACCTGGCCATGCGCGCGCACGACCTCACGCTCGATCAGATTGCCGCCGACCATTCCTTCCATACGCTCTCGCCGGCCGCAGATGCCGTCGAAGCAGCGCTGCGCGAACGATCCGAGCTGCTGACGCCGCGCTAGCGCTCGAACAGCCAGCGGCGGATCGCGGTTACGATGAGCCCGTGCTCGACCGGATGCAACCGTGCGAGCACCGCGTCAGCCTCTTCGCCGTTGACCGGTAGCGGTTTACGCGCGAAGATCGGGCCGCGATCGGTGTCGAGCGTTACCTTGTGGACGCTCGCACCGACCCACTCGTTGCCTTCCGCGAGCGCATCGCGGACCGCGTGCGCGCCGCGATACACCGGCATGAAGGTGCCGTCGGGCAGGCCCACGTCGTCGCGGTCGGGATCGTGCGGCAGAAACGCCGGATGCACGTTGAGCAGGTTCGGAAACGTATTGACGAATGCGCCGTCGAGCACGTGCATCCAACCCAGCAAGAGCACGAGTTGCGGTCTGTACTCGAGCACGGCGGAGAGTAGCCGGTGGTCGTACTCGGCGCGGCTCTGCTCGCCGCGCTTCCACGGCAACACCACGCTCGGAATGTGCGCGGTCTTCGCGCGTTCGATCGCAAACGCCGAGGGCCGGTTGCACACTAACGCTGCGATCTCGAGCGGCAAGCCGCCCGCTACCGCGTCGACCACCGCCTGAAAATTGGTGCCGCTGCCCGACGCGAGCACGACCGTGCGCACCGGATTGGGCGCAAACTCGTAGGGATCGAAGCTTTCGGCGACGGTGGAACCGACGGTCCGCTCGTAGTAGGCGACGAGCCGCTCGTCGCCGACCGCCGCGATCACGCCGCGCTTGTACCCGCGCTTACGCAGCTCGCCCATCGCGATCGCAAGCAGGGCAGGGCCGGCGACGAGGCCGCGCATCGCGGGATCGACGCCGAATGGTCCGAACACGCCGACATCCGGCTCCGAGGCGACGCCCCGCAGCCAAGCAAAGTTGCGATCGCGCGGCGCGTACGTGGCGAACCCTACCGGCGCGTTGTCGTGCGTGAGCAGCACGTTCGACGCATGATACGCCTCGCTGCTCCACGTACCGCCGAAGCGCTCGTCGATCCAGGCGAGCGTGCGATCGTCGGCACCCTCGCCGACGCGCACTTCGAAGCCCGCGAGCTCCAACTTCTGCCGATGCGGCGCGATCGCATCGTGATCGAAGCGTTCGTCCAGGTCGACGATGAGGTTGTGGTAGGCCGGCAAGCTAGGCGCGCGCCTCATGAATAACAACGTGCGGATCGTCGCCCGCCCGAGCTTCGATCCAGCCGACGACCTTCGCGCCGGGAACCGCATCGACGGCCTTCTGCGCGTCGGTAAACGGCACGACCAGCGTGTAGCCGACGCCCATGTTCAGCGTGCGATAGCGCTCCTCGTGCGCGAGCGCGCCCCGCTGCACCAACGTCTGCATGATCGGCGGCACCGCCCATCGGCTCTGCTCGAAGATCGCCTTCACGTTGGGCGGAAGCGTCCGCGGCACGTTCTCGAGCAAACCGCCGCCGGTGATATGCGCCATCGTCTTGACCGTGGCGACGCGCTGAATCGCGCGGACCGCGTCGTAGTACGACGGATGTTCGGCGAGCAACGCATCGGCGTACGTGCCGCCGTCGAACGCGTCGCCCCATTCCTCACGGGAGATCAGGGCGCGCGCGAGCGAGTAACCGTTGGTGTGCAAACCGACCGACGGCAACCCGACGATGGCGTCTCCCGGCTCGACGCTCTCGGGCTTGGGAACGTCCTTCATGTCGACGATGCCGACGATCGTACCGGCGAGATCGAAGTGCCCGGGCGCGTACAACCCCGGCATCTCCGCCGTTTCGCCACCGAGCAGCGCGCAGTTGTGCGCGCGGCATGCGTTCGCGCAGCCTTGCACGACGGCCGCCGCCACCGCCGGGTCGAGCTTTCCGACGGCGAAGTAATCGAGAAAGAACATCGGCGATGCGTTGACCACGAGGATGTCGTTCACGCAGTGATTCACGAGGTCGCGCCCGACGCCGTCGTACCGCTGCAACTCCGCCGCAATCAGGATCTTGGTGCCCACGCCGTCGGCCGAGGCCACGAGGGCCCGGTCGCCGCCGCCCGGCAGGCGGAACAGGCCGCCGAAGCCGCCGATCGCATCGAGCTGATCGGGGTGGCGCCACGCGCCGAGAACCGCCTTGTAGCGCGAGACTGCCTCATTTCCGGCAGCGATGTCGACGCCGGCACGCGCGTACGCATCGGGAGTCCGACTTTCGTCGCTCACCTAGAAAGCCTCCGCAGGGCGAAAGGCGCGCAACGAACGAACCATTTGAGTGATTTTCGCCATAGTCAGGCGATCTAGTTCACCCTACCGAAAGGCTGCCCATGCAAGTCCGCATCGTTCATGACGCGCCGGAGGCCGTGCGCGCCGGGGCCATCGTCGTCCCCGTCTTCTCCGAAGCCGAGCTCTCGGGCCCCGCGAAGGCGCTCGACGCCGTTCTCGACGGGGCGTTGGCCGACGTCATGAAATCGGGAGAAATCAAAGGAAAACCGTACGAGCTCGCCCTCGTCCACGCGAAGAACGCGCCGTTTCGTCGCGTGCTGCTCGTGGGGCTCGGCGACCGCGCCAAGTTCGAAGCGCCGATGCTCTCGCGATCGACCGGCGCGGCCGTGCGCTATCTGGGCCGCCGCAACGTGAGCGAGATCGCGGTCGCGCTTCCCGACGGCGCCGCCGGACACGAGACGACCTGGGGAGCAGCCGTTGCCGAAGGCGCGCTCAGCGGTTCGTTCGAGACGACGTCGTACCAGAAGTCGCCGGAAAAGCCGATCGCGACGAACGCCGTCCATGTGATCGCGCACGGACTCGACGGCAAAGCGCTCGAGCGCGGCGTGGAACGCGGCAGCATCGTCGGCGAGGCCGTCAACTTCGCCCGCCGGCTGGCGCTCACGCCGGCCAACGACATGACGCCCACGATCCTTGCCAAGGAGGCCACGGACGCGTGCAAAGCCGCCGGCATCAAGATCGACGTGCTCGACGAGCCGAAGATCCGTGAGCTCGGCATGGGCTCGTTCCTTTCCGTCGCGCAGGGCAGCGCGCAGCCGCCGAAGTTCATCGTGATGAACTATCACGGCGATACGGGAAGCAAAGAGACGCTCGCGCTCGTCGGTAAGGGCATCACCTTCGACACCGGCGGCATCTCGCTCAAGGTGCCCGAGCGGATGGAAGAGATGAAGTACGACATGTCGGGCGGCGCCGCGGTGATCGCCGTGATGGCCGCGCTCGGCAAGCTCAAACCCAAACTCAACGTCATCGGGCTCGTCCCCGCCACGGAAAACATGCCGGGCGGGAAAGCCACCAAGCCCGGCGACATCGTCACCGCGATGAACGGCAAGACGATCGAAGTGATCAACACCGACGCCGAAGGGCGGCTGATTCTCGCCGACGCGCTCTGCTACGCGAACAAACTCGGCGCCACCAAGATCGTCGACTGCGCGACCCTCACCGGTGCGGTCGTGATCTCGCTCGGCCATGCCGCCAGCGCGGCGATCACCAACGACGAGGCGTTCATCCAGACGTTCCTCGGCGCGGCCAAAGGCACGGTCGAGCGCTACTGGCAGATGCCCTCGTTCGACGACTACGCGAGCGCGATGAAGAGCGACATCGCCGATCTGAAAAACACCGGCGGCCGAGCGGCGGGAACGCTCACCGCAGCGGCGTTCTTGAAGAACTTCGTCGACGAGACGCCGTGGATTCACCTCGACATCGCCGGCACGGCGTACCTCGATAACGAGTCGGCATGGCAGGCGAAGGGCCCGACCGGCACGCCCGTGCGTTCGCTCGTGTCGCTCATCGAGACGATGGCCTAGCCTCGATGGGCGCAGACCGCGCCTTTGCGGCCTACTTCATCGCGCGGCAAGCCGGGTGGCTTGCCGCTGCCGTTGAAGACGTGGCGATCGGCTGGCAGATCTACGCGATCCACCACCGCGCGATCGACCTCGCCTTCATCGGCCTGATCGCCTTTGCACCGCAACTGCTGCTGGCGATTCCCGCCGGTTCGATCGCCGACCGGTTCGACCGGCGCGGCGTGGCGCTCGCGCTCACTTGCGTCAACGTGCTGGGCTCGCTCGCCTTCATCTGGCTGTCCGTCAACAACGCCGAGTCGCTCGCGGCCTGGTACGGTGCGCTCGCGATCGTGGCCTGCGCGAACGCGGCCTCGGTTCCGTCGCAGCGCGCGCTCTTGCCGCAGCTGCGCGACGGCGAGCGGCTGGTGAAGGCCTCGGCGCTGATCTCGTCCTTCTCGCAGCTGGTCGTGATCGCGGGCCCCGCGCTGGCGGGTTTGTTGATCGCGTGGCACGTTCCGGCCGCGTTCGTCGCCGTTACCGCTTGCTACGCGCTTGCCGCGCTTGCGTATCTCGTGCTCCCGCCGCAGGGACGCCCCGCGCACGATCCCGCCGCGGAATCCGTGCTCTCGTACGCGGTCGGCGGTTTCCGGTACCTCTTCCAAAATCGCATCATCTTGGGTGCCATCTCGCTCGATCTCTTCGCCGTGCTCTTCGGCGGCGCGACGGCGCTCCTGCCGATCGTCGCAACGCAACTCCTGCACGTCGGCGCCGCCGGCTTCGGACTGCTGCGCGCGGCGCCGGCGGTCGGCGCGGCGCTCGTCGCACTGTGGCTCTCGCGGCGACCGATCCGCCGCGCGGCGGGGCGGCTGCTCTTCTTCGTCGTCGCGGGGTTCGGCATCTTCACCATCGTTTTCGGGCTCTCGCGGAGCTTCTGGTTGTCGCTGGCATCGCTCGCGCTACTCGGCGGTTTCGATATGGTCAGCGTCGTCATTCGCATCGTGCTCGTGCAGGTCACGACCCCGAACGAACTACGCGGGCGCGTCTCGGCGATCGAGAACATCTTCATCGGCGCCTCAAACGAATTGGGCGCCTTCGAATCGGGCGCGCTCGCCGCGCTCACGAACGCGCCGTTCTCGATCCTGTTCGGCGGCTGCATGACGTTGCTCGTGATCGGGTTGTGGAGCCTCTTCTTCCCCGAGCTGCGCACGCTTGACCGGCTGCACGTTTCAGAGTAAGGATTTGGCATGACCATCCGCATCGCCGTCGCCGCACTGGTCCTCATCCTTTCCGCCGCGGGCACCGCGCGCGCGCAAGAGTGCCGCGACCCATCGCCCGCCGAACGCGCGGCGCTCCTGAAGGCGGCAAACGCGCTTGAGGCCACGATCGCCAAACCGCTGCTCGACGCCGGCTGGCAAGCCGTGCGGCAAAAAACGGCGCTCACCGACGGCATCTTCATCGCGACGCATCCGAGCCCGCCGCGCCCCATCTTCGACTGCGCCGCGCTCTTCGACGTGCAGTTTCAGGCGAGCCCGTCGAGCCCGAACGGCATCGCGGCGCAGAACGCCATCCAATCGCTGAGCCAGAACTTCAGCCAGAGCAACGTGCAGCGCGTCACCGCCATCCGCGCCTCCGCGGCGATCTCCGTGCGCGCCTCCGAAAACTCGCCGCAACCGCTCGTTCCGTACGCCACGTCGGTGCAGAGCGACGACGGCACGGTCACGACGACGCGCTGCTACGGCCGCTACCCCTTCAGGCACCCGCCGGGTTCGCCGTACGTCGAAAACCTCTGCGTTTCGCTCATCACGTCGCCCAGCGTCACCAAGGAACTCGACCGCACGATCGACTGGAGCGCCCTCCGTGCGGCGCTCACGCCGTAGGAGGCCGCAAGTTCCGGGTCGTCCGGCGGCCGCACTCGCGATACGATAGGGCCATGGATTCCGACTACCAACGCGTTGCGCGCGCGATCGAGTACCTCGTCGAACATCGCGCCGAACAGCCGTCGCTCGACGACGTGGCCACGCACGTGGGATACAGTTCCTTCCACTTCCAACGCGTGTTCAAGCGATACGCAGGGATCTCGCCCAAGCAGTTTCTCGCTGCGCTCACGCTGGAGAGCGCAAAGCCGTTGCTACGCACGGCCAGCGTGCTCGACGCGGCGCTGGGCGTCGGGCTCTCGAGCCCGTCACGCCTGCACGATCACTTCGTCACGATCGACGCGGTCTCGCCCGGCGAATTCAAGAGCGGCGGCGCCGGCACGCGCGTACGGTACGGCTACGCCGAGACGCCGTTCGGGCGCATGCGCGCGGGAGCGAGCGAACGCGGCATCACGATGCTGGATTTCGTCGGTGAGAGCGACGTCTTCAGCGCGAGCGCATCGCCGTTGCCGAACGCGCGCTACGAGCGCGACGACGCGATCGCCGCCCGGACGGCCCGCGAGCTCTTCGGCGATTCCCCCGCACCGCTGCGCTTGCACCTGCGAGGCACCAACTTCCAGCTCCGCGTATGGAACGCGCTGCTGCGCGTACCCGAAGGCACCACCGCCACCTACGGCCAGCTCGCGCGCGCGATCGGCGAGCCGACCGCGTCGCGTGCCGTCGGCAATGCGATCGCGCACAACCCGGTCGCGCTGCTGATCCCGTGCCATCGCGTGATCGCGGGAACCGGCGCGGTCGGCAACTACCGCTGGGGCAGCGGGCGCAAGCGGGCCTTGCTGGCGTGGGAGGCCGCGCGCAGGGAGTAGTGCGCGGGCGCCGGGCCGAACGGCCTTAGCCTCATGGTCGACAATAAAACGGCGAACGGCGTCGAGGCCCGCCCGTACGAGCCGGCAAAGGGACCGGCGCTCCGGCGCCTGCCCGCGGGCGCGATCAAACGCCGCAAGGGCAGCGCTCCGGTGCCGATGGTTACCGCCTACGACGCCCCCTTCGCCCGCTACGCCGAGGAAGCCGGCATCGATTGGATCCTGGTCGGCGACAGCTTGGGCAACGTCGTGCTCGGCTACGACGAAACCACGCCGGTCACGATGGAGCAGATGCTGCATCACACCGCCGCGGTCACGCGCAGCACGTCGCGCGCACACGTCGTCGCCGACATGCCCTTCGGCTCGTACCAAGTCAGCGACGAAGAAGCGGTGCGCAACGCGATCCGCTTCGTCAAAGAAGGCGGCGCGCAATCGGTGAAGCTCGAGGGCGGCGTCTACGAAGCGCAGCGCGTGCGCGCGATCGCGCGCGTCGGGATTCCCGTCGTCGGCCACATCGGCATCACGCCGCAGACCGCGGGCCTGGGCCCGGGCTACAAAAAGCGCACGCATCGCGACCGTCTACTCGAAGACGCGCTCGCGCTGCAAGATGCCGGCGCCTACGCCATCGTGCTCGAGGTCGTTGACGGCGAGATCGCGCGTGAACTCACGGAAAAGCTCACGATGCTCACGGTCGGCATCGGATCGGGACCGCACTGCGATGCGCAAGTGCTCGTAATGCACGATCTGCTCGGCATGTATCCGCACTCGCCGCCTTTTGCCAAGCGCTTTGCCGAGATCGGTCAAGCCGCGGTGGCCGGCATTCGCGACTACGCTTCGGCCGTGCGGGAGCGTCACTACCCCGAATCGTGAAATCGCCGGTATTCGACGAGGCGTTCCGCGAGCAGCTCGCGGAGCTGTTTCGCTGGCGGCGCGACGTGCGCCACTTTCGTCCCGACCCCATCGAACGCGACGCGCTCGAAGCACTCGTTGCCGAAGCCACGCTCTCGCCGTCGGTCGGCTTCTCGCAGCCGTGGCGGTTCGTGGCCGTCGAAACGCCGGAGCGCCGCGAAGCGATCGTCGCCTCGTTCGCGCGCGCCAACGAATCGGCGCTCGCCGGTTACACGGGCGACGACGCTCGCAAATACGCCTCGCTCAAACTCGCGGGGTTACGGGAGGCGCCCGTGCATCTCGCGGTCTTTTGCGATGAGGCGACCGAGCGCGGCAAGGGACTCGGCCGCGTGACGATGCCCGAAACGCTCGCGTATTCGGCGGCCAACGCCGTCTACACGTTCTGGCTCGCCGCGCGCGCGCGCGGTATCGGCGCCGGCTGGGTGTCGATCCTCGAGCCCGCGGTGGTCACGCAGGCGCTCGACGTACCGGCCGAATGGAAGCTGATCGCCTACCTCTGCGTCGGCTATCCGCACGAAGATTTCGAGTCGCCGGAGCTGCAGCGGGCCGGCTGGGAGACGCGCGACCCGCGCTCGAGCGAGCTATACCTGCGATAAGCTTCCGTAAACTTGCGCTTTTCTGGGCCGGTTCACAGATTGGCGGACGCACGGTTGGGTACGGTGGTGGGCAAGCTACTCGTCCCGGAGAAACACGATGTCCGCACAACGCCCGGCGATTGCCGCCGCCCTGCTCCTCTCATGCACATTGACCGCCTGCGGCGGAGCCGGCTCGGGCAACGCGCTTCCCTCCTCGCAGAGCGAGGCCGCGGTCGCGGCGGAGAGCGTCGCCGCATTTGCAACCTCGACGTCGTACACCTGTCCGAACGCGATGACGTCGAGCGGAAAACTCGACTGCACGAAGCTGCCGCTCGGCGACCACAAGTACTACACCAACGCGCAGAAGGCCGGCTACGTGTATAGCTGCAACGCGCTGAGCGGCTCGCCCGTCGTGAGCAGTGCGCCGTGGCTCGGAACGACCACCTGGAATGCGCTGATCAAGACGGTCGTGCAAGGCAGCGTGTCGTGGGCCGGCGCGTTTTCATCGACGCTCGGCACGACCGAACGCACGATCGCCGACAACGGGCTTCCGGTCAAACCCGAAACATCGGGCACGTTCCCGATCGCAAAGACCGATCCGGCCTACGCCTACGACCACAACCCGAACTCGATCAAGACGCATAGCGTATCGTTCTCGCTGCCGGCGAATCCGACGATCGCGCGCACGCCCACGTGCTTGGGCGGTGGAACGATCGGCTACGCGCTCGACGGCGTCGCGATCTACGATGCGTTCGATGCCGCCGGCTACGACGGCGGTGCGCACGAGGTCTTCGACGGATGCCACGGTCATCCGGATGCTTCCGACACCTATCACTACCACGGCTGGATTCAAGCCTGCGTGAGCGACGGCGGCTCGGCAACGCAGAATTCCGGACTGATCGGTTACGCGCTCGACGGCTTCGGGATCTACGGCGCGTGGTACAACGGAAAGATCCTCACCTCAGCCGACTTGGACGAATGCCACGGCACCACGAGCGCGGTGATGTGGAACGGGAAGCTCACGACCATCTACCACTACGTCTCGACGTACGATTTCCCGTATACGCTGGGCTGCTACCGGGGGACGCCGGTCCGCGTGTAGCGCTTACGGCCTCCAGCCGCGAAGACGCTCGTGCGCGGGCGCCTGGTGCATCCTATCGCGCGTCTGAAACTGCTCGGCGAGCCACTGAAACCACTCCATCCACATCGGATAGTCGAGCGCGTCGCGACGCTCGCGGATCGTTGCTTCCAGCCGTTCCCACGCGCTGACGACCCCGCCGCCGATCAGCTCCTCAGTGACGTCGAACGACACCACGCCGCGGTAGACGAGCAGCCCTAAACTCTCGAAGCGCATGCCGATCGTATCGACCGCCGACTGATACTCATGGCCTTTCTCGCGAAGCTCGGCGGCGCTCACGTTCCGCGGAAGCGCGAGGACGAGATGAACCGCGTTCGTGAAATCGGCGTCCTGAAAGGATCGCACGAGTTCGATCGTGCCGGCGTCGCGCCGCTGTTCACGGATCTGCCGCAGCTGAATGACGCCGACGATGGCCGTTACCGCGATCACGACGCCGGTAAACGCCGTACTGATGGCGGTGAGGGCGTCCCAACTCATAGATGCGTCTAGCCGATCGCGACGGCGCGGGTGCGATGCGCGGCAGGCACGTTCGGATACTCGCCGGTCAGGCAGCCGAGGCACATCTCCTCGCGCTTGCGTCCGGTCGCTTCGATCAACCCGGTGAGGCTGAGATATCCGAGCGAATCGGCGCCCGTCTTCTCGCGAATCTGTTCGATCGTGAAGTTCGCCGCGATCAGTTCATCGTAGGTCGCCATGTCGACGCCGAGGTAGCACGGATGCTTGATCGGCGGTGAGGTAATGCGCAGATGCACTTCTTTTGCGCCGGCGTCACGCAGCAGCGCGACGATGCGCGGCGTCGTTGTGCCGCGCACGATCGAGTCGTCGACGACGACCACGCGCTGCCCGGTGAGGTTTTCTACGACCGGGTTGAACTTGAGCCGCACGCCGCGCGAACGCATCGCCTGGTCGGGGCTGATGAACGTGCGGCCGATGTACCGATTCTTGATCAAGCCTTCGATGTACGGCAACCCGGCCTCGGCCGCATAACCGATGCCTCCTGGGACCGCCGAGTCGGGAATCGCCATCACGACGTCGGCTTCCACCGGATGCTCCTTGGCCAACGCTCGACCCATCGCGTAGCGCGCCATGTAGATCGAGCGCCCGTCGAGTTTCGAATCGGGCCGCGCAAAATAGATGTATTCAAACATGCAGAGCGCCGGATGGGCGCTCTCTTTGACCACGTGGATCGCTTCGACGCCGGAGGCGTTGATGCGCAGCACCTCGCCCGGCTCGATATCGCGGATGTACTCGGCGCCGATCGTCGGCAGCGCGCACGACTCCGACGCGACGGCGTAGCCGCTTCCGTCGGTGAACCGGCCGAGGCAGAGCGGACGGACACCCCACGGATCGCGGAAAGCGTAGAGCTCGTCTTTCGTGCAAAGGACGATCGAGTACGCGCCGCGCGCAACTTCGAGTACGCGCTTGATACGCTCGAGCATCGGACCATCGGCCTCGACGATCGTCTTGGCCATCACTTCGGAGTCCGAGGTCGCCTGGAGCGTCGTCGTAGCCGGAAGCGATGCCCGCAATTCGTCGGTATTCGTGAGATTGCCGTTGTGCGCGAAGGCGAAGTCGCCGATTTCGGTGGTCTCGAGCAGCGGCTGGGCGTTCACGACGACCGACGACCCGGTGGTGGAGTAACGCGTATGGCCGGCGGCGACGTGGCCGGAGAGCGTGCTGAGCAGTTCTTCGTCGAAGATCGCGCCGATCAGGCCCATGTCTTTGTGCGAGCGGATCGTGCCGCCGTCGCCGGCGGCGATCCCGGCCGACTCCTGGCCGCGGTGCTGCAGCGCGTAAAGGCCGAAGTAGGCCAGGCGAGCGGCATCTCGCCCCGGCGCAAAAATTCCGATAATCCCGCACATGGTTCTGAACACCCATTCTATCAGAGACGAATGGGCTCCGTCCCAGCCTTAGTCGCTGCTGCGGTTGTTGCCGAAGATGCGGAGCAGGGCGAGGAAGATATTGATGACGTCCAGATAGAGCTGGGTCGCGATCTGAACCGGCGTGAGCCCGTCGCCGCCGGCGCGGATGCGCGCGAAGTCGATGAAGGTAAAGCCGGCAAAGATCACGAGCGTCAGCCAGGAGGTCAGCGTCGGCGGGATCGCCTTCACGAAGATGGCGACGATCCCGAGTACGATCAAACCCAGCAGGGCGAGCATGAAGATGCCCTGGAAACGCCGCAGATCCAAGCCGGTCGCGTACACGATGGCGCCCATCGCGAACATGCCCAGGCCGGTGGTGAGCGCGGCGTTGAGCACGATATCGGGGCCGACGTGGAGGTAGTACGCGAGCGTCGGGGTGAGGCCGATTCCCTCGAGGAACGCGAAGGCGTAGAACAAGCCGAGCGAGAGCACGGGATTGGCGCGGGTGCCGTTGATCGCAAAGAGCAGGACGAAGCCGACGATCATCGCGCCGATGCCGACGATCGGAGCGACGCCGCCGAAATATTGGATCGCGATCCAGACGGCCGCGGCGGTAACGCACAGTCCGAGGGCGGTAATCCCCAGCACCTGGCCCAGGAGCGATTGCGTGTTGGCGGTGGCCCCCAGCTGGCGGGGCTGCATCTGATAACCCATGATGCTTCTTTCTACTCAGGTCAGGCCAGACTTGCATCGAACATACGTTCGTAGTATGCTTCCGGCATGCGAGGGGTCCGGATCGTCGAGCAAACCGCCAAGAGCGTGATCAACGCCGTGCCCGGCATGCCGTTCAAGTGGTCGATCAACCCCTACCGCGGCTGCTATCACGGCTGCCGCTTCTGCTATGCCCGGCGAACGCATACGTTTTTGGAGAACGACGGCAACGGGGAGTGGGCCTCCACGATCTACGTGAAGGTCAACGCCGCAGCGGTCGTGCGGGCCGAGGTCGCGCGCCGCAATTGGATGCACGAGCACGTGGCGATCGGCACCGCGACCGACCCGTACCAGCCGCTGGAGGCACGATACCGCATCACGCGCGGCATCCTCGAGGCGCTGCGCGATTACGATACGCCCGCCGGCATCATCACCCGTTCGCTGCTCGTGCTGCGCGATATCGACGTGCTGCAGTCGCTCGCCCGCGGTCCGGGCGTAGGCGTCTCGGTGAGCGTCGCCACGCTCGACGAGTCGCTCGCGCGCGAGATCGAGCCGACGGTTGCTCCGCCGCGTCAACGTCTGCGCGCGGTGCGCATGCTCGCCGATGCCGGCATCGACGTGAGCGTCGCGCTCGCGCCGATCATTCCGCGCATCACCGACGCGGCCGAATCGATCGAGGCGGTCGTACGCGCGGCACGCGAGGCGGGAGCGCGGCGCGTGTGGCACAACACGCTGAACCTGCACGACGTCACGCGGGAGACGTTCTTCGCCTATCTGCGCGAGAAACGCCCGGAGTTACTCGTCGAGTACGCGTCGCTGTACCGCAGCAAATACGCGCCCGGCGTCATCGCGCGGGAGATCGACGCGAAGGTCGAACGGGCGTACGCATCCTCGCCGCAGCGTCCGGTCGAACGGATCACTCCGCGCGCGACGCTACAGCTCAGCCTCATCTAGCGTGATCGAACCAGCGGTATTGCAGCGTCAGCGTGGTCGTCGTGAAGCCCTGACCGTACGTCCCGCTCAGCCAGTGCGACCACGCAAGTTTGGTCGAGAACCCCGTGCTCATCGGCTGCGAATAGGTGAAGCCGAAGCGGGAGTTCGACAGCGTTCCGATCCGCGGTTGCCCCGCGGCCGTCACCTGCCCGCCGTAGTAGTGATTCGCATCGATCGCCAGCCATTGGCCCGGCCGGAAGTTGCGGCCGCCGTGGAATTGAACGATCGAAAGCGGCGATTGCGTCAACAACGCTCCGCGATCGTAATTCGTGTTCGTACCGAAAAGCCAGACGCCGTACGAAAGGTCGACGAACCAGCGGCCCATGGGCTGTTCGAGGCCGATTTCCGGCTTGATCGACCACCGATTCGAGCCCACGTTGATCAGCCGCGTGGGATCGTAGGTACCCGTCGGAGCCGAGACGCTCACGCTTACCCCGAGCGACGTGCGCGGTTTGCGCTGCGCGAACTGTGCGGGCGTGAGCGCCCTTCCGAGCAGTTCAAGCGCGAAGCGCGCGCGCATATCGGAGAAGCCGAAACGCGAGGTTGCCTGTTGAACGCCGAAGACGGCTCCGGTGATGTGCGCCCCGAGATACGGAACGCTCAGCGCCCAACTCGCCGTGCGGTCGCCGAGTGCAAAACTGTGCGAAAACCCGATGCTCGCGGTGCCCACGGTCGCCATCACGTCGCTGATCGGCAAGGATGGATCGACGGAGACATCGCCTTTCGAGAGCGAGAAGCTTCCGCCCAAGAAATTCGTGCCGATCGGCGACGCGGAGTAGGAGCGTGGTTCCAACTCTTGACCGATCGCCGCACCCGTCCACGCCGGCAGCAGTGCGATCAGCGCAAGCGCGCTACGGAGACTGCTGGAGAACGAACCCATTTCCGTCGGGGTCCTCGAACGTCGCGTAGCGCCCCCACGGAGCCCTCTCGATGTCGCTCACGTCAACCCCGCGAGCCTTTAACTCAGCATGCGCGGCATCGATGTCCTTGGTGGCGAGCACCATACCGCGCAGCGAGCCGGCCGGCATCTCTTCGAACCACGTGACGAGGGTGAGGCTCACCCCGCCGAAGCCCGGTGCAACCTGCAGCCAGCGCGCGCCGTCGCCCATCGGCTGATCGGCGACGAGTTGAAAGCCGAGCGTATCGACGAAGAACGCCTTCGCGCGGTCCTGATCGGAGACCGGAACGGAGACGATGGCAACGCGATCCACGATATTCGGCATCACACGGCTCCGATGTCGGTTCTATAGGTCAGAGCGCTGGTGCCGAGGCGACCGGCCAGCGCCTTGACCGCATCGTAGGCGTTCGCGCGCGCCTCCGCAAGACCGTCGCCCAGCGCCGTCACCGTCAACACGCGCCCGCCGCCCGTTTTCACGCGGCCGTCGACCAGTGTGCTGCCGCCCCAAAACGCCTGCGCGCCGTCGGGAAGCGAGACCTCCGGCGAGAGCCCGTCGAGCGGGGTGCTGCTGCGCGGGTAGTCGCTCGTCGCCAGCACGACGCCGACGCACGCGCGATCGGAGAGCGAGGCCAAGCTCAAATCGAGCGCACCTTCGGCTGCCGAGCGCAGCAGTCCGGCGAAATCGCCGTTGATGCGAGGCATGAGCACCTGCGTCTCCGGATCGCCGAAGCGCGCGTTGAACTCGATCACGTACGGTCCGTCTTCCGTCCACATCAGCCCGCAATACAGCACACCGATGTAGTCTTCGCCTTCGGCGAGCAAGCCGCGTAGCACCGGCGCCAAAATCCGCTCGCGCACGACGTCGTACATGTCGTCGGGAAAGCCGTGCGGCGGGGAATACGCGCCCATGCCGCCGGTATTCGGCCCGGTATCGCCGTCGCCGGCTCGCTTGTAATCACACGCCGCGGCAAGCGGAACCATCGCGCGACCATCAGCCAACGCGAAGACGCTGACCTCGCGCCCATGCAAGCGCTGCTCGAGCAACACGTCGCTGCCGCCGCCGGGAATCTTCTTCTGTCCGTACCATTCGTCGAGCAAGGCGCGCGCTTCGTCGACGCTATCGCACACGACGACGCCCTTGCCGGCCGCCAGCCCGTCGGCTTTCACCACAACGCCGTGCCCGATCCACTCGTTGAGCGCGACGTGCGCGCTCGCTTGCGAATGCGCCACCGCAAAGCGCGCGGTCGGCACACCATGCCGCTCCATGAAACGCTTTGCGAACACCTTGCTCGACTCGAGGCGGCCGCCCGCGCGGTTGGGCCCGAAGACCAGAAATCCGGCATCGCGAAAGCGATCGCCGACGCCCGCCGCGATCGCGGCCTCCGGTCCGATCACCACCAGGTCGATGCCTTCTTGTTGGGCCCGTTCCACGAGCGCTTTGCCGTCGGTCACGGCGATGTCCCAATTGGTGCCGCGCGTCGCCGTGCCCGCGTTACCGGGCGCCGCGAAGAGCGCTTCGCACGACGCCGACTGCGCGAGCCGCCACGACAGCGCGTCCTCCCTAGCCCCATTCCCTACAATGAGAATCCTCACGGTTGGTGCCCTCTGCGTCCATCGAGCCGCTCACGGTTTTCCCATCCTTGGGAAAACCGCTGCTGCACTTCTCGCCCCTCCCGCCCTCCTGGCTCCGGGGCTCGTACGTAGCCTCTCTGGCCGCAGAGGGCCACATCCGTGCTCATTCCCATTCGACGGTCGCCGGCGGCTTCGAGGTGATATCGTAGGCGACGCGATTGACGCCGCGTACTTCGTTGACGATGCGCGTCGAGATGCGTTCGAGCAGTGCGTGAGGCAGGCGCGCCCAGTCGGCGGTCATACCGTCTTCGCTCGTGATTGCGCGCACGGCGACGAGATGCGCATAGGTGCGACCGTCGCCCATGACACCGACGCTGCGCACCGGCGTGAGCACCGCAAAGTATTGCCACGGATGCGGGACGAGGTCGCGCGCGTTGTCGATCTCCTCGCGCACGATGGCGTCGGCGTCGCGCACGATCGTGAGCCGCTCGTCGTTGATCTCGCCGATGATGCGCACCGCGAGGCCCGGGCCGGGGAAGGGCTGGCGCTGCACGATATGCTCGGGCAAGCCGAGCACACGGCCGAGCTCGCGCACCTCGTCCTTGAAGAGTGCGCGGAGCGGTTCGATCAGCTTGAACTTCATCTTCTCGGGAAGCCCGCCGACGTTGTGGTGCGATTTGATCTTGTGCCCGGCTTTACTATCGGGCGTCTTCGACTCGATGACGTCGGGGTACAGCGTGCCTTGGACGAGAAACTTCACGCCCGGAATCTTGGCCGCTTCCTCCTCAAAGACTTCGATGAACTCGTGCCCGATGATGATGCGCTTGCGCTCCGGATCTTCGACCCCCGCGAGCTTTCGCAAGAATCGTTTCTTGGCATCGACTGCGATCACGTTGAGATGCAGCACGTCGCGGAATGCCGCCAGCACGCTTTCGCTCTCGCCCTTACGAAGCAGGCCGTGGTCCACGAAGACGCAGGTGAGTTGCTCGCCGATCGCACGGGCCACCAGCGTTGCGGCAACCGCCGAATCCACGCCTCCCGAGAGCGCGCAGATCACTTTGTGTTTTCCGACGGTCTCGCGAATATCGGAGATCGCGCGATCGACGAACGAGTCCATCTTCCAGTCGTTGCCTAGACCGGCGATGCGGTGCAAGAAATTCGCGAGGATGGCGCGGCCGGCTTCGGTGTGTACGACCTCGGGGTGGAACTGCACGCCGTAGATCTTGCGCGCCGCATCGCCCATGACGGCGATGGCGCAGCGCGGGGTCGAGCCGAGCGCGTCGAAACCGGGCGGGGGCGTCACGACGGAATCGCCGTGCGACATCCACACACGAGATTCGGCCGGCACGTCGTGCCAGAGGGGCGAACCGGGATGCGCGGTCTGCAGCGTCGCCGGTCCGTACTCGGCATGATCGAGCTTCACGAGTTGCGCGCCGAGATGACGTGCGATCAGTTGCATGCCGTAACAGATGCCGAAGATCGGCAGGCCGCTGCTGAGAATGGCGGGGTCGAGATCGGGCGCGCCTTTGACCAGCGTGCTCTCCGGGCCGCCCGAAAGAATGATCGCCGCGGGGTTGCGCTCGGCGAGCTTCTTCCAGCTCACATCGTAGGGCAGAATTTCGCAGTAGACGCCAAGCTCGCGCGTACGACGCGCAATCAACTGGCTATACTGCGCGCCGAAATCGAGGATAAACACCGTTGGGGGCATCGTGGAGCCTTTCGGCTCACGCCCCGCGGCTTCTTCTTGCGAACCGCCTACGGGTGCGCGACGTCGAATTCGAAATTGCCGAGCGCGATCGTTTCGCCCTCATCGTCGACGACCGCGACGTTGACTCGGGCGCGGGTCGATCCGATGCGACGTATGTCGTCGACCAGCTCGCTGGCAAGCTCCCGGTCGAGCAGCGCGGCGGCCGAGAGCGGCCCGGCCGAACTGCGCAAGTGGCGAACCTCGCTGTGAATCGGTTTGAATCGAACGCTTCCGCGCACCGAGCGAACGGCGCCGTCCAAGGCCGCTCGTGAGGAATGTTGGGCCAGGGCGATGACGGCTTCGGTTTCGAGGTCCGCGTCGGCAGCCGCATGCGGGCCGGGCTCGAGCCGCGCGACGGCGGTGCCCTCCTCGATGCTCTCGATGGTTACACGATGTGCGAAGACCTCGGGAACCATGCCTCTCACCTTTCGCCAAAAGAAAACGGAGCGGTTGTGATACTTTTATCACATGCCGCCCCGCTTGTGATCCGGGGGTTTGTAAAGATTTTTGGTTTACTTAGCGAGCGCTTGAGCCGCCTTAATCACGGCATCGTAGTCGGGCTCGCTGGTCAGCTCCGGGACGATCTCGACGAAGGCGATCTTTCCGTCGGCAGCGATCAGCACGTTCGCGCGCGCGAGCAGGCCGTTCTCCTTGATCCGCAGCCCGTATGCGTGCCCGAACGAGTGGTCGCGGTAATCCGAGAGCATTTCCAGTTTCACGTCGCCTTCTTGCCCACACCAGCGGGCCTGCGCAAACGGCAGATCCACGCTCACGACATACGCTTTCACCGCGTTGCCAAGCTCGCCGATCCGGCGATTGAACGTCTTGGACTCGGTGGAGCAGACCGACGTATCGAGCGAGGGCACGGCGATCAGCAGCGCCGCATGGGTGCCGCCGCCGGTGAGGTCCGCCACGGACTTGCGGGAGAAGTCGGCGGCCGAGAGCGCCGTCTCCGGGGCCGTATCGCCGACCTTGAGCTCCGGGCCAAGCAAGGTAAGCGGATTTCCGCGTGCGGTCAGGATTCCGGCACGCTCGTGTAAGGTTTGCGTAGACATCTTCATACCTCCGGCGGGCGGGGTTCGAAAACCATTAGGCGTTTTCCCCGCAATCGGCTATACTCACGCACATGCCTCAACATCCATCCGCCACGCCGGTGAAAGAAGCTCCGCTCGAGGTCTTCGGAACCGTGCGTCAGATTTTCCCGAGCACGACCTTCGCCGTCGAACTCGAAAATGGCCACACCGTGCTCGCGCATCTCGCCGGCCGGCTGCGTCGCCATCGCATCAAGATTCTTCTCGGCGACCGCGTCGAATGCGAGATGTCGCCGTACGATCTGAGCAAGGCGCGCATCGTGTATCGCTATCGCGCCGGCGAAGCGCGGCGATCGTTCTCCTAGAGACGAAAAGCAAAGGCCCGCACGATGTGCGGGCCTTTGCTTTCGCTCTGCGCTCGGGTCTAGCGGTAGCTGGGGCGCGACTGGAAGCAGTCGCGGCAGTAGACCGGCTTGTCGCCGCGGGGCTGGAACGGGACTTCCGCGACGCCGCCACACTGGCTGCACGTGGCACGGAACATCTCGCGCTGGCCGCCACCGCCGCCGCCGAAGCCGCCGCGGCTTCCGCCCGAACGGGCACCGCCACCGGCCGCCTTACGGGCAGCGCGGCAATCGGGGCACCGGTTGGGCTTGTTCTGGAAGCCCTTCATGGCGAAAAACTCTTGCTCGCCGGCAGAAAACGTGAACTGGCGCGAACAATCAACGCAGTTCAGGAACTCATCTTGATACATTGGTAAACGAGGACTCCTCGGATTAATAGGTGTTTTGTTCTCGGAATCGACTCGTTCAGTTCGATAGATGGGAACCAGACCGCGAAACCTTGACGCGTTCAGGGTACCACGCCCGGGCGTCAAGGGCAACAGGCGGCAAGTGAACGGGCCCCCGACCGAGAACACGCCACCCAATGGACGCTCTTGAAGGCCTTGACACCGCCGCGCTCCTGGCTGTCCTCGATATTCCGAAGGACGGCCGGATGCTGACGTTTGGCGCCGCCAGCGCGGGGCCCGGAATGAAGATCGCCGCCCGGCGCGAGGACGTGCTGATCGTCATCTGCGACACCACCTCCGAGGTAACCCGGGCGGTCTCCGACCAGTCCTTGACCGACCACCTCCACAATATCATCGTAGGCGACTCGCCCGCCGGGCCGCTGGTCGACCGGGCGCTCTGCGTCAACAGCCTGCATTCGATCGCCCCGCCCGAGCTGACGATGCTGCGAACGGCCATGCTGCCCGGCGGCTACGCGATCTTCCTCGAAGAGAGCGTCTCGGCCGGCGAGATTGCGGAAAAGCTCAAGGCCTTCGGCTTCACCGTTGCCGACCCGCTCGACGGCGCGCTCCAGGGCTGGCAAGTCGTCCGGGCTAGGTAAGCACCTCACCCAAGCGGTCTGCGTCGCGGGCCATCACCAGCTCCATCGCGATGCGCTCCCCGACCGATACGTCACGCCCCCAGCGGTAGGCGGAGTACGGCGTGTATCGCGTGCCGGGCGAGCCCGGAATGCGCAGCGAGACGTCGTAGCAGACGAACTCCTTCGGCGGCCCCGCCACGATAATGCACTGCAGCGCGAACGGCCCGATCACGCCGGGCGGGCTGGCTGCGCGCGCCGCGTTCACGAAGCGCTCCCCCATCTCGAAGGCCTTCTCGAGCGTCGATTCGGTCAGCGTCGCGGCAATGTGCCCCGCCTCTTCCAAACGCATCGGCACGCTGCGCAGGGCGTCGTACGCCGACGGCGGCACGTTGCGAAAACCCTCGAGGTTCGTTTGGCGGCGCGTATCGGTCCCTGAAAGCTCGAGCTCGCCCAGGATCGGCGAGTAGAAAAAATTGAGGTTGATCGACGGACCCAGCAGATACTCCTCGATGACCGCGTCGCGAAGGCCGGCTTCCGTGACCATGCCGTCGGCGATCAAACGGGCGCTCGCCTCGCGATACTCTTTCGGCGAACTCACCAAGAAGAACGCGCGCTCGAAACTGATCTTTGCATGCGGCGCCTTGACCATCACGAGCCGGTCGATGTTCTCCGGCGAATCGAACTGCAGCGGATGACGCACGCCGGCGCTTGCCATCAACGCGTACTGGTTCGCCGCTTCGTCGCGTTCCTCGGCGCGCAGCAGGTAGCGGTTGCCGAAGAACGGGACGCGCATCCCGCGCTCGATCTGATCGTACGAAAACTGCTGATGCAGGTACACCTCGAACGAGCGATTCGCCACGAAAACGGCGTTGCGCGCGAGCAACTGCTCTTGCACGCCTTCCTGCAAGATATCGGGAAACGAGGCGAGTTCGAGCGTCTCGTCGACGCAGCCGCGCGGCACCGGCGATTCGCGGCGCAGATAGTGCTCCGCATACGTGCGTTCCCGCCCTTTGGCGGTAATGACGAGGTTGCGCAACCCCTGCGCGCGCGCGCCGTAGGCGACTTCTAAAGCCGAGTGGCTGCCGATCGATGCGAGGGTGAGGCGGGAGCGGTCGTACCGTTCGAGCGCGCGCGCGACGTAATCCATGAGGTCGCCGGGTTACTCGCCGGCGCCGACCTTTCCCGCCATCTTCCCGAAGACCGTCGCGCCGTATGCGATCACCACGGTAAGCCCGAGCAGCGCGGCGATCAGAATGCCCAGCAGCGCCGCACCATTGGGCGCGGCATCGTCGATCGAGATCCCGCCGCTCCCGGCCGGAAACCCCGGGATCAAATACGGAAAGAGCGTTCCTGCGGCGGCGACCAGCAGCGCGGCGAGAAACGTGCTCGAGGCGAGGAACGCGGCGAACGGCCGCTCCGCCAGCACGCGCTCGGAGGCCAGCGCCGCAAATGCGAGCACGCCGGCGCCGTACACCCACGGCTGCGCGACGCCGCGCACCGCAAACGTCGACGCCGTCACCGCGATAAAGAGCACGAGATTCGCGGCCCACAGCCAGCCGGACAGCGAACGCGCGCGCTCGGCCACGCCGCCGGCCGTGCGCACGAGCAGAAAACGCGCCGCGTGCAGCGAGAGGCTCACGATCGCAAACACGCCGACGAGCACCGCGTACCAATTGAGCAGAAAGGCAAACGTCCCGCGAAAATAGCCGTTCGCGTCGAGCGGAACGCCACGCAGCAGATTGCCGAGCGCGACCCCGAAGAAGATGATCAGCAGCGCGCTCGCAACGGTGAAGATCGCATCCCAGAACGCGTGCCACATCTGGGAGGGGTAATGATCGCGCAGTTCCAGCGCAACACCGCGTCCCATGAGCAGCCACAGCACCACCATGAACGGCAGGTAGAACCCCGAGAACGAGCTCGCATAGGCCTGCGGAAAGAACGCGAAAAGCGCGCCGCCCGAGGCGATCAGCCACACCTCGTTGCCGTTCCAAAACGGGCCGATGCTCTGCATCGCCACGCGCCGTTCGTCGTCGCTTCGAGCCACCAGCGGCGCGATCGTCGCGACGCCCAGATCGAAGCCGTCGAGCAGCACGTAGAGCGTGAGCATGCCGGCGATCACTGCGAATGCGAGCAGATTCATGCGGGCTGCTCGGCCTCGTGCGCCGAGGGCACGTGCCCGCCCGGCCCGAGAGCGATCTCGCGAATAACGAGATAGATGAAGAGCACGCCGAGCACGAAGTACATGCCGCAGAAGCCGATGAGCGTGAAGAGGGTCTCACCGGTCACGACGTTGGGCGAGACCGCCTCGTTCGTCTTCATCAGGCCGTAGATGATCCACGGCTGACGACCGACCTCGGTCGTCATCCAGCCTGCTTCGTTGGCGATGTACGGAAACGGCATCATGAGCATCAGCAACCACAGCACGGGGCGCGTCGCGAACAGCCGCCGGCCCCAAAGCAGCAGCAGCGCCGCGATTCCGGCAACGGCGATGAAGATCGTCCCGAGGCCGACCATGATGTGATACGAGTAGTACGTGAGTTCGACCGGGGGCCACAGCTCGGTCGCATACGCCTTGAGCCCCTTCACGTCGGCGTTGAAGTTCCCGTAGGCGAGAAAGCTCAATACGTCGGGCACGAGAATCGGATCGATCAGCGTCGCGCTCTTGGTGTCGGGCATTCCGATGATCGCGAGCGGCGCGCCGTTCGTCGTCTCGAAGAGGCCTTCCATGGCAGCGAGCTTCACCGGTTGGTACTTGGTGATATCGGCGCTGTTGCGGTCGCCGGTTGGGAAGATCGTCAGCATCGAGAACGCGAGCGCCACCGCGACGCCGCCCGTCACGAAACGCTTCCCGAGCGGTTCCTCGCGTTTGGCAAGCAGATAGAACGCCCCGATGCCGGCGACCACGAATCCGCCGGCCACCATCGCCGCGCAGAGCACGTGCAAGAACTGCCAGAGCGCGAACGGCGACGTGAGGACGGCGACCAGGCTCGACATCTCGATGCGGCCGTTCGGCAACACCGTGTAGCCCACCGGATGCTGCATCCACGCGTCGGTGACGACGATGAAGTAGCCCGAGAGCCACGAGCCCAGCCACACCGCGACCGACGCGATCGCCTGCAGGCCGCCGGGCGTCGTGCCGCGCGCATAGAGCAGCGCGCCCAGGAAGATCGACTCGAAGAAGAACGCGTAGATGCCTTCCATCGCGAGCGGCTGGCCGATCACGCCGCCGGCTTTCGCCGAGAACGCCGCCCAATTCGTGCCGAACTGAAACTCCATCGGGATGCCGCTGACGACACCGATCGCAAAGTTGACGGCAAAGAGCTTCGTCCAGAACGTGGCCGCGCGGGTCAGTTCCGGATCGCGGGTCCGCCAGGCGCGGATCGTGTACCAAGCCACGAACGGCGCCAGCCCCATCGTCGTGATCGGGAACAGATAGTGGAACATGACCGTAAACGAAAATTGCAGACGGTCGACGATCGCAACGTCCATCACGTACCCCCGCCGGCGAGCACCTTCCGTGCCTCCGGAGAATCCTGGTATTCAACGGTCAGAATCGCCTTGAGGCGGGCCGCGGTTGCGCGGGCGTCGGGCGAGACCATCCGCTCGAGCGTCTGCGCGCACCACAGCAGCAGCTTGGGCATATCCCGGTCCCGCGGATAGACCTTGTGCATGTCGTCGATCGACTCGGCGACGAGCTGCGTCGTCGAGACCTCGTCGCTCGACGGGTTCGCGTCGAGCACCGCGTTGATGTGGTTGAGCTGGTTCTCGATTCCCAGAATCGAGTAGCCCATGCGGCCGAAATACTCGTCCGCCGGCGCAAGCGTCGTCAGATAGGCGTCGTGCGGCATCGCGGTTTCGCTCGCGATCACCAGCGGGTCGCGCAGCGCCTTGACCCGCGCTTGGATCGTCGCGGCATTCTTCCGGTCGCCCTCGGTGTAGTTCGCGCCGCCGACGCCTGCTGCGGCTTCGACGGCCTTGAGAAACTCGGGGCCGTAGGTCGTCGGCAGGTGCTCGATCGGAAAGTCCGGCGCCGCCGCCCGCACGAAGGCGAGCGAGCGCCATGACGGATCGCTGGTGAGCAGCCACCCCCGCCAATCGGCCTCGAGCCCGCGCATGCGCGCGTCGGCGTCGCCGGGGAACTGCGCGATCAGCGCGTCGGCATCTTGATCGGCCAGCCGTGCCAGCGTGGCGGGCGTATCCTCGGCGTTGACGCGATCGAGCAGCGCCTGCGCGCCCGCGAGCAAATCGGCCGAACCGGAGTTCTTGAGCACCCAGTTGGCGGCTTCGCGCACCCACCACGTCGCGCCGTCGTGATTGGTCAGCGGATTATAGTGCAAACCGGCCGCCATCCGCACGGTGACGGTCGCGAGTTCGCCGTAGGCGGGGTCGGTCGGGCGCTGCAGCGAGTAGGCGCGCCCGGCGTTGAACACCGTCGCAAGGTAGACCGACTGATCGCGGAAATCCCAATCGTTGAGCGCCGCCTTGGTGTAGGCCGCCTTCATCTCCGCGTAGAGCTTGGCGGGATCGGCTTCGATGGTGGCGAGCGCGACGAGCGGCACCGCCGCCGCCGCCAGCGCCAGCAACGCGCTAGAGAATGCTCGTATCATCCAGGACGAGGCGCAGGTTATTGGTGAGCAGCGCGTCCTTGATCTCGCGCGCGATCCGGCGTCCGGTCGACATCGGTTCGGAGTAGTTGAGGTACGAGTAGGGAGAGCCGTCGATGAACAGGTTCGTCCCGGCGACGATCCGGGCCGAGATCTCCATGCAGAAGAATTGCATGTCGGGCGTGATGATCGTCTCGATGCAAAACGCTCCGAACAGCCCCTTGGGACCGGCAATCTCCTTGCTGACCCGCACGACGTCCTCGCCCATGCGCAGGGCTTCCGCCAGCATCGACTCGCGCAGGCTCACCGACTGGTTGCCGACGACGACGTAGGAGGGATGTACGTCCATGCCTTCCTGCGCGGCGGCCGGAATCCGGCCGAGCGAATCGACGTTGGTTTCATAGCGGCGGTCCATCGACATGATCTCGAGCCGTTCGGTCAGCGGCGAATAGAAATAGTGGATGTAGAGCGGGACGCCGATGATGTACTCTTGGATCGTGTAGGCCTTCTTCAGCTCTCCAGCGCGCTTTTCGAAGTCGTTGGCGTTACGGATGAACATGTAGCCTTTGCCGCCGCCTGCCCCGTACAGCTTCACGATCACGGGGCGGTCGATCTCGGCGCCGGTCTTGAACTGCCGCGGCATGCGTATGCCCGCTCGGGTCAGCCAATCGCGCTGCAGCTCGCGGCTCGACTCCCAGTCGAGCACCGCTTTGTTGCCGAAGTACGGAATCGTCATCTTCTTGTGCTCTTCGAGCGATAGATACGCGACGAAGGAGCCGTGCGGAACGATGATCGCCTTGCGCTTTTCCAGTTCGCCGATCATACCGGGAAACTCGCGGTAATCGTCGAGACCGATCACCTCGTCGATGAACGCGAACGAGCGATAGAGGCGCTCGGTATCGCGGTTCGCAACGGCGAGCGTTCTGAAGCCCTCGTCGTGCGCCCCCTTGAGGATCTGCAGGGCGGAGTGCGATCCCAGCGTCGCGATCGTGTACTGCTTATTCATCCAATGATGGCCTTCTCGATGGCGGGGTTGGCAAGAAGCCGGTCGGCTGCGGCCTGCAGCACGTCGGCGGAAACGGGCGCGCCGGCCGCGTCGACCAAACGCCAGCCGGTATAGCGGCGCGGGTTGCGGTCGGGATCCTCGTGCATGGCGATCCACACCTCGCCCGCGCGGGGCTCGATGCGGTCGAGCACGGTGAGCCGGTGCTTGTTCGGGTTGAAGATCGTCTCGTCGCGTTCCATCCGTGCCGCAAAACTCTCGGCGTCGCCCGAGTCGTCGACCCGATAGACGTCGCTGCGCTCGACGCGCGCGACGTCGATCCCCAGGCGGCGCAAGGTTACGAGCGCGGTGTACGCCGCGTTATCGGGAATCTTCAGCGAAACCGCAAAGGCGCGCTCCATCAGCCGCGCTCCACGGCCGCGACGAAGCTGCGGAAGAGCACCGAACCGCCCGACGGCTCGAGCGTTCCGTGCCGGCCGCGCCGGTCGGGATGATTGAACGTCCAGCCGTCGCGTTCGGGGTGCGGCATCATCGCCAGGACGTTTCCCTCGCGGTTGACCAGGGCGGCGGCGCCGAGCGCCGATTGATTCGGGATCGCGTCCGCATCGACGCTGCCGTCGGCATGCGCGTAGCGAAAGGCCACGTGGCCGCCGGCCTCGATCGCGTCGAGGACGGGCGGATCGGCGGCAAGCCGCCCTTCGCCGTGAGCAACCCACGCCGGAACCAGCGTCCCCCGCTCGAGCGACGCCGTGATCGCACAGCGCGACGGCTCGATCGTGAGTCGTAGCCAGGTGTGGAGGCAGACGAAATGCGGCGCGGGACCGTTGCGCGTAAAGGCTGCCGCCGGCCGGCGAACCTCGCCCGTCCCGGGTACGAGCCCGGCTTCGAGGAGGATCTGAGCGCCGTTGCAGACTCCCAACACGAGTTTGCCGCGCTGCGCCCCATCGATCACGTAGTCCATCATCTCGTCGTGCGCGGCGATCGCGCCCGCGCGGATGCGGTCTTCATAAGCGAAGCCGCCCGGAAGCACGTAGGCATCGAAGCCGTCAAGCTCGCGCGCGGAGCTCCACATCACGAGCTGGGCGTCGCCGCCGCAATCGCGGAGCAGCCGCAGCGTTTCACCTTCGGAGTTGGTGCCGGGGAATACGAGCACGGCGATGCGTCGCTTCACGGGTACACCTCGCGCAGCGGGCGCGCCCAGATGTCGCGCAACCGATGCAGATCGAACGCGAGATCGTTGACCGCGACGACCGGCGTCTCGATCGTTACCCCGATCTCACTGACGCCTTCGACATCGTCGGCCAAGCCTTCAAACGCTTCGACGTCGCCGGCGCCGACCTCTAAAATGAAGCCGCCGCTCTCGCCGAAGAGCGCTTCGAGTTCACCCACGCTGCCGTGCGTCCATTGCCACGGGTCGTCGATCTGCGCCCCGATCGGCTTTACACCCTTGGCAAGCGTCGGGAACGCCATCTCGCAGACCGCGACGAGCAGCCCGCCGTTTCCGACGGCATGCGCCGAACGCAACACCCGCGCGAGCGCCGCGCGGCGCACGAGTTCGTGTTGGGCGCGGGCGCGCTCGTAATCGATCGGAGCGACGTGCGCGTCGTGACGACCGATCACGTCGAGCAAGACCGACCCGCCGAGCTCGTTGCGCGGATGGCCGACGAAGTACAGCACCGAGCCGGCCGACTTGAACGGCATCGTCACGACGGCGCCGACATCTTCGAACGCGCCGGTACAGCTCACGATGGGCGAGGCCGGAATGGCCTTTCCGGATGCCGCCTCGTTGTAGAGGCTGACGTTGCCCGACACGAACGGGACGTCGAAGGCGCGGGCCGATACGGACAGCCCGTCGACCGCGGCAACGAATTCGCTGTAGTGTTCGATCTTGCGAGGGTTGCCGAAGTTCAGGCAGTCGGTCAGGCCGATGGGCCGCGCACCGACGGCGACCACGCGCCGCACCGCGTCGTAAACCGACCACTGCGCCGAGCGGTGCGGATCGATGCGGCTGTAGCGAGGATTCCCGCCGACCGCGAGCGCGACGCCGAGCGTCGAGCCCGGCACCGGCGCGAGCACGCCGGCGTCGGCGGCTCCGCGAGGGATGACGGTGCAGCCGCGAACCACGCTGTCGTAGCGGCGATAGAGCGGCTCGCGCGAGCACACGTCGTGGTGTGCGAGCACGCGTTCCAGCAGTTCGTCCATCTGCACGCCCGTAACGAGCGGACGTACCGGCGCGGAGTCGGTCTCGGGCAACGGTTCGAACGGCAGCTCATCGCGAATCGAACCGGTGAGGAACTCGATTCCGACGTCCATCACGACCTGCCCGTGGTGACGCAGCACGTACCGAGGTTCGGCCGTGACCGTGCCGATCTTCACGGCGCGCGCGTTGTGCGCGATCTGCGGCAGCGTAAACTCCTCGTTGTAGATGCGCAGCAACTCCGGCGTCACCTCGGGCGGAACGGTCCAGATCAGCCGTTCCTGCGTTTCGCCGACCGCGATCACTTCGGGGGCGAGACCGTCGAGCGCCGTGTTGACGCAATCCAAGTCGATCGACGCACCGAAACCGCCCGCCGAACAGATCTCCGCAGAGCAGCCCATGATGCCGCCGGCACCAAGATCCTTGAAGCCGACCGTCAGGCCCCGGTCGCGCAGGAACGAAAACACGCGATAACTCGCGCGCATCAGCACGTTCTTCAGGAACGGGTCGGGCACTTGCACCGCGCCCTTGTTGGCGTCCGCATCCTCGGCATCGAGGGTCAGCGAAGAGAACGATGCGCCGCCGAAGCCGCTTGGATCCGTCGCCTTGCCGACGAGCACGATGTCCCAGCCCGCCGCATTCGGCGGTGCAGCGGAATGGATGATCTCCGATTCCTTGACGATGCCGAGCGCAACGACGTTGACCAAACAATTGTCGTCGAAGCCTTCTTCGAAGTAGACGTCGCCCGCAATATTCGGCACGCCGATCGCGTTGCCGTAGGCACTGATCCCGTCGACAGCGCCTTGCGCGACGTAGCGCTGGTGCGAATGCGCATCGTCGACGCGCCCGAAGCGGAGCGGATCCGCGACGGCGATCACTTCGGCGCCCATGCAGAGCACGTCGCGAACGATCCCGCCGATCCCGGTAGCAGCGCCTTCGAAGGGCACCACCTGCGAGGGATGGTTGTGCGATTCGTGCGCGATCACGACGCCGTACCGCTCCCCGTCGTGCTCGCCCAGGTGCAGAATGCCGGAATCCTCGCCGATGCCGAGCGTGATCGTGGGCCCGGTTACGGGCAGCCTCTTGAGGTGATGACGGCTGGACTTATAGCTGCAATGTTCGCTCCATTGCGCATCGAAGGCGTGTAACTCGACCACCGTCGGAGGGCGGCCGAGCGTCGCCTGGATGCGTTCCAATTCGTCGCGCCGCAGCGCGACGCCGGAGGTGTCGAGCTCAGCCAACGCTCTGTCCCGGCGGCTGCTGCTGTTGCAGCATCGCATCGGCGTGCAGGACGGCGGAGCGCGCGTTGGCCTGCATCAGCAGGGTGCGCCCGTACAGAACCGTGTCTTCCAACCCGAGCAATTTCGCGCATTGCAGGGCAATGCCGGCGGCGTCGTCGTGACCTTCGATGACCGGCGAGGAAGACGCGGCGCTCAGGATGCGCACGAGCGAGTCGTCGCTGCCGACCGCGATGAAGAACAGCCGCGCGAAGGTCGCTTCGAGCTGCGCGATGAGCTGCAGCACGTAGCCCGGCGTCTTCGCCGGGCTCGCGATGTGACGCACGGTCGGCAGCCCGAGACCGTGCAACGCCTGCGTGATGCCGTTGACCTTGTCGGCGGCATCGGGCGAGTCGCCGATGATCGCCGCCATGCCGGGCCGCATCACCGGAAACGTGCCGACGAGATCGGCGACCTGCTCGTACGCGGCCTTCACGCGCGCGAGCGCGGCGTCGTCGACCGTTTCGAGGTTGCGGTACATCTGTTTGTCGAGCATTTGGTCTTCGCGGCCTTGGGGCCAGATGCGCCACGAATCGTTGTCGATCACGTCGGCGATGACCAGCGCGCCCCGATCGGGCCCGCTCGTGAGACGTCCGAATTCGATCTTGAGATCGACCAGCAGCACTTCGCGCTTCCGCCACGCGTGCGAGAGGATCTCAAACGTGAGGCGCGCGAGCTCGTTCATCACGCCGAGCTCGGCCGGATTCGCGATGCCCTGCGCGACGATCGCCTCGGGAGCGATCATCGGATCGTGATTGGCATCGTCCTTGAGGAAATACTCGATCACGCGCGGAATCAAAAGGGCTCCGCGTTGCACACCCGGATTACGCCGCGCGAACGACCCGGCCGCGACCCCGCGAACCACGACCTCGAGCGGAATCATATTGCAGCGACGAACGAGCATCTCGTTGTTGTCGTCGTCTTCACCGCCGCTGAGGTAGTGCGTGGGCAATCCACACAAGTTCAGCAACCGGAAAACTCTCGCCGTCGTTTGGGCAGCTAGCCTACCCTTACCCGCAATCTCATTCTTTCGCGCTCCATCGCCCGCCGAAATCTGATCGGTCTGCGCAACGACGAGCTGATCGGGTTGACCTGGTGACTCGAAGAGAATCTTCGTCTTCCCACGACCGATTTCGATCCCTTTGTTCATAGCGCACATTCTCCGGTGAGACCGCGATGCCGGCGCGGGCTCTGAACGAGCTGCGGAGCCAGGATGGCGAGAGCAGCGAGGAAGGCAGTAGGAGCGGAGGCAGGATGCCGGAGCGACGAACGGCCGCGCGAGGGTCGCGAGCTCGCCGGGAATTGCGCGGTGCGAAGGTTCGACATCAGTCCTTAAACCTCAATGAGTTTCTGCTTGGGAAACGGCGCGAGCGCGTCGATCCGCTCGGCGAGGAGGCGCGCGCGTTTCGGCGCAGTGCCGACATGTTTGCTTGGATCGAGCAGGCGGCGGATTTCCGCCGGGTCGACGAGCGACGTGAGCGAGGAATCGCCCGACAGCACTTGCGGAAGCGGATTGTCCTCACCGCGAGCGAGCGCGGCCCAGGCGTCCATCGCCGCCGAGCGCAGCGTTTCGTGAAGTGCTTGACGGTCGCCGCCGGCGCGGACCGCTTCCATCATCACCGCTTCCGTGCCCGCAAAGGGACCGTAGGTGCGCAGGTTGTGCGCGATGCGCCGCTCTTCGACGCGCAGCCCGTCGATCACGCGGCGCGCGAGCGCGATGAGTTCGTCGGTGCAGAGCAAGGCTTCGGGAAGCGTCGTACGGCGGTTGGCGGAATCGTCGAGCGTGCGCTCGAGATAATTCGTGGCCGCATTCTGCCACGCGACGTCCGCGTAGCCGACGAGCAGCCGAGCGAGCGAGTCGATACGCTCGCACAGGATCGGATTGCGCTTGAACGGCATCGCCGAGCTCCCCACCTGCGATTTTCCGAACGGCTCGGCGACCTCACCGAACTCGGGGCTGCTCAGGATGCGCACGTCGGCGGCGAACTTCGAAAGCGACGCGCCGACGCCGGCCAGCGTCGAGAGCAGCAGGTAGTCGAGCTTTCGCGTGTAGGTCTGCGTGCTGATGTCGCGCGCGTGCAGACCGAAACGTTCCAACACGAAGTCTTCGATCTCGCCGGAGCGTCCGGAGTGATCGAGCAGGTGCTCGTACGACGCAGCCGTGCCCACCGCGCCGCGCAGCCCCTTCGTGGTGAGCTGCTCGAAGACGAAGCGCAGGTTGGCATCGTCGATCAGCAGATCTTGCGCGTAGTTGGCGAGGCGATACCCCAGCGTCGTCGGCTCGGCCGGCTGCAAATGCGTGAACGCCATGCAAACCAAGTCCGCGTACTGATGGACTTTCGACGAGAATGCCGCGAGCAGTTCGCGCAGCGAGGCGCCCACCGCGGCGAGCGCGACGCGCAGGCGGTAGGTCTCGACCGTGTCCTCGATGTCCATCGACGTAGCGCCGAGATGGAGCTTTCCGCCGCCGATCCTGGCCTGCGAGGCGAAGACGCGAATCTCGGCCATCAAATCGTGATGGATCTCCCGCTCGATCGCAAGCGCGGCCTCGATATCGATCTCGCCGGCATGCGCCCGCAGGTCGGCCGTTTCCTCGGCACTCACCAGACCGAAGCGCTCCTGGGCTTGCGCGAGCGCAACCCACACCGCGCGCCACAATCGGCGGCGCTCTTCTTCCGAAAACAGCGACCGAAGCTCGGCGCGTCCGTATCTCCAGGAGAACGGCGAGGCGTAGGTGCGATAGTCCATGGGGCTAGAGGCTCGTTCGCCTCAGCCTAGAGCCCTGCCTCGTCGTCTTTGGTCGCAGCGTCGGACTGGGGTGCGTCGTGCGACGGGGCCCGGTATAGGACGACCTCCTCGCTCGCGTCGCTCTCCTGGGGTTCTTCGGCGGCGACCTCGCGCCCGCGGCGTTCGAAATCGGAAAGGTCGAGCCGGATGTGGTCGGGCGTCCCGGCCTCGATCGCGCGCAGGGCGGCCTTTCGGGCGGCTTCGTCCACGAAGTGGCGGAGCTGCTCGTAGGTCATACCGTCGGTCTGCGCTTCGAGCATCGGCAGCGCATCTTCGAGGACGAAGTCGAGCGGCTTCTGCGAGAGCAGCTCGTACAGTTTTTCGCGGCGCGTGCCGGCGTCGAGTTCGGTGAGATCGATGAACTCGGGGAAGCGCGAACGCAACTCCGGATCGATCGCGTCTTCGTTTTTGGTCGTGGCAAGAATGAACGTCTGCGCCTTGTTCGCCGCGAGCTCGTCGATCAGAATGGCGAGGTGAGCGATCGACCCGGGGTCGCCGTACTCCGGCACGTCGACGGCAACGAGCGAGCGTCGCTCCTCGCGCGCCTGATGCAGCGCGGAGTCCATGTCGTCGATGTCGGCGGCGATCAACGGTAGGCTCGTCTGCTCGACGAGGCTCTCGATGAACGCCTGCTTGGACCGGCGGGACGGGCCGGCGATGAGCACGGCGCGCGGCACGGTGATCCCCTGCGACTCCATCGTATTGCAGTGGGCGAACATCGCCGAAAGCAGGCGCGCGCGCGAGGAGACGACGTCGGGAAGAACGACCGGGGTGCCGTCGTCTTCTTCGATTTCGCGTTCGGCGGCGGCGCGTCCGTCGATGACGCGCGTGTGCTCTTCCTCGTCTCCGCCGTCCTCGACCGCTTCGTCGGCCGGAGCGTCGTACGAGGGCGTCAGATCGAGCAGGGTTCCGAAGCGGGCGACGACGCCGTCGTCGAGTCCGTCGCGAGTCTTGGCGGCGGCAACGACCCAGACGTCGGTCGTATCTTCGAGGTTGTTCCACTCCTCGATGATCGCTTGCACGACTTCCTTGCGCATCGCTTCGTATGCGGCGGAGCCGCTGACCGAGAAGAAGCGCTCGGCTTCGTCGATGAAGATGATCGAGCGCGCGCGTTTAGCCGTCGCGAAGATCCGGGAGACCGTGGCGGCGCCTTGCCCGACGTAGCCGATTTTGATCTGCGAAAACGAGAGCTGGAGCAGCGTCGCGGCGCTGGCGCGCGCCAGCGTCTGCATGACGTCGGTCATGTCGACGCCGTCGCCGGCCACCACGAACATGCCCCGGCGCACCGACGGATCGCCGAGGCGGAAGAGAATGACCTTACGCAGCAGCCGGTTGCGGTTGACGAGCGAGACGGGCAGCGACTTCATGATCGCCGCCGTGCCGTCGAACTCCCCGAGTTCGGCTTCGAGTTTGCGCAGCCGTTCGTCGAGCTCTTTGCGCTTGCCCATGTTCTTGACGATTTCGCGGTAATCGTCGGCCTGCGTGCGCACCGCGTTCAGATGCCGCTCCAGCGAGCGCTGGAACATCACGCCGTAGGTGCGCAGGAAAGGATTCTCCAGATCGGCGTGAACGAGCGTGGGCTTGCGCTCGGGGAAGCGCGTGAGCAGCACGTTAGTACGCCGCTCGTCGATCACCTCGATGAACGTCTCTTCGAGCGCGTCCTTTTCTTTGACGCCGGGAATCTTCCACGCGCGGTCCTCGAGCAGCCCGTTCGTCGGGCCGTCGAACCCGATGAGGGGATGCTGCAATCCCGGCTCGACGTGGGTAAAGGCGACGAACCGGATATCTTTGCCGTCCTCGCCGAGGTAATTGGCGCGCGCCTTCTTCAGGGGTGCGAGGCACTGGTCGCGCGCAACCGCGTAGCCGCTCACGAACAGCAGCACGTAGGCGCCGATCGCGATGAGCGCGCCGTTCATCTGCAGCGCCCAGATCGCAAGCCCCGCGATCGCCACGAACGCCACGAGCGCGACCCACTGCATGCCCCCCAACCAGCCGAACGTGGCGGCGGCGGTCAGGCTCTCTTTGTCGCGCATGCCCTGCTGCTGACGGAAGACCTCGCGCCACGTCGCGTGGATCATGTTGTCGAGGGCGTGGCGAATCGGGCCGAGCTTCTCGCGGTCGGCGACAATCTGGCGCTCGAGCTCCTCGCGTTCGGCGCGCACCCGGCCGACGTCGTCGGTCAGCTCCTGCTTCGGATCGGCGTCGATTGCGTCGGGAGTCGCGGGCGTCATCACGTCCATATCGTACCTTATTATCGGCGGCTTAAGCCCGAAAGCTCGACCGTGATGCGCTCGACCAGGGTTCGTAGATCGTCCGGGTCCGACCCGGCCGCTCCCGTCACGACGGCTTCAACACCACGCACCGCGCGTTCGTACGCGAGACGGGCCCGCCGCTCCCCCACGCGCCCGGCCAGCGGGCGCAGAACGCGTTCGCGCCAGCGGGAGCGGGCCGGCAGTTCCCCGCCCGGCCGCGCCAGCTCCCACAGCAATCCGCATTCGGTCGCGAGTGCCGACAGCAGCGGGATGGCCGCGCCGCGCGGATCGCCCGCGAAGAACTCGTGTGCGATCTCCAGCGCCTCGCCGATCTTCCCCTCGACCAGGGCGCTGGCATATTTGTAGGCCTTCGGGTCCTCGATCGAGAGCGACTCGGTCTCCAGGTCGGCCAGCGTGATCTTCTTACCCGCGAGGGAGAGCTTCTCGAGGTCGTTGCGTACCGACGCGAGGTCGGCCTCGCTGCGCACCAGCGCATTGATCGCGCGGGGATCGGCGCTCGCCTCGAGGCGCGCCAGCGTCTCGTCGACGAAGCGTGCCCGCGCCTCCTCGGACGCGGTGGTGTCGATGCGCAGGGCGGCGCGACCCGCAAGCGCGCCGAACGGCTGCGGCCGCTGCGAGCGGGGCGAGAGCAGATCGAGGATGATCAAGGTGTTGCCGTCGGGGACGCTTTGCGCCACGTCCCAGAGATCGCGCCGCGGCTGCGCTTTGAGGAGCTGCGCGTCGGTCACGACGACGACGCGCCGTTCGGCCAGAAACGGCATCGCATCGATCGCTTCGCGCACGCGCGACGCGTCGGTCCATTGCGCCGCGGGAAAGCGCTCCAGATTGAGATCGCGCATGTCGGGCGGAAGCAAGCGGTCGAGCAGCGCGTCGAGCGCGCGCTCCGCCAGCGCGCGTTCCGTCCCTTCAATAATGACAAGGCTGCCGATTTTGGGCGCCTTATCGAGGAAGTCATAGTATTTCAAAGTAAAGCCCGTGCGAATGCTGTCGCTGATGATCGCGGGCCTGCTGCTCGCAATCTCGATCCCGCTTGTGGCGTTGGCACGGCGCTTCGATATTCCCTATCCGATCGCGCTGGTTGCCGGGGGATTGCTCTTGAGCGTGGCGACCGGATACGTTCCGGCGAAGGTCGACCCGCACGTCATCCTCTTCGTGTTTCTTCCGCCGCTGCTCTACGCCGAGGCGATCAGCGCCCCGATCGACGAGATGCGCCGTCAAGCCGGCTGGATAGCCGGCCTGGCGTTCGGCCTCGTGCTCGCGACCGCCGCCGCGGTCGCCGCCGTTGCCGTACGGCTCGCGCCGGAGCTCGATCTTGCCGGCGCGGTGCTGCTCGGCGCGATCGTTGCCCCGACCGATCCTGTGGCCGCCGCCCCGGTCATCGCGCGCTTCGGGATCGCGCGACGCATCCTCGCCACGCTGCAAGGCGAGTCGCTGCTCAACGACGCCCTTGCCCTGGTCATGTACGCGATCGCGTTCGGCGTAATCACCTCCGGAACGTTCGCGCGCGGGGAGATCGCCTGGGATCTCGCGCTCGCGTTCATCGGCTCACCGATCGTAGGTCTGCTCGTCGGCTACGTGGCATCGGTGGCGTGGCGTACGATTCGCGACGCGCGCCTGCAAATGGCGATCTCGATCCTGGTTCCCTTCGTCGCGTACCTCGCCGCCGACCGCCTGCAGATGAGCGGGGTAGTCGCGGTCGTGGTAGCCGGCTTCTACGTCAACGCGCGGTCCTCGCGCGACATGCTGCCCTCGACGCGCGTGATATCGACCGGCTTTTGGGAGACGATGGTCTTCCTGGTCAACGCGGTGGTCTTCATGCTCGTCGGCTTCGCGCTGCACGTTGCGTGGAATACCTTCCGCGCGCACCGCGATGTCCTGCCCGCGGTGGCGGCCGTGGTCGCCGTCGTGCTGCTCGTCCGGTTCGCGTGGGTCTTCGGCGTCGGCGCAGCAGTGCGCGCGGCGGGGAAACCCGTCGATTGGCGCGGCGCGTTCACGATCGCTTGGTGCGGCATGCGCGGGGGCATCTCGGCAGCGCTTGCCATCGCACTGCCGACCGCGATCGAAGACCGCCTGTTCGTGGAGCGCGACATCATCGTCACCGCGACGTTCGCCGTCATCTTCTTCACGCTGATCGGCGAGGGGCTCACGCTGCCCTGGATCATCGACCGGGTAAAACCCGAGAAAGTCGACCCGGTCGCCGAGGGGCGCGACGTGCTCGAGGGCGTCTCGACGCCGGTCTCCGACCGGGTGATCGGGATCAGCGGCGACCTCGTGACGTCGGAACGAAAGACTTTCGCGAACCTGCACGGCCAAGGGCGGATCGACGACGTCGTGCACGCGCGCTTCGAACACGCCATCGACTTCATCGACGCGGGACGCCGCGCGCTGATCGAGGGCGACCCCTTCGGCGACTAGCGCAGCAACGCCGCGAGGCGCGGACGGTCGGCGAGCGCCGGAACCGTCTCGAGGTACGGCGGGCGGATCACACCGTATTCGGTCACGAAAGCGGTGACGAGATGACCGGGGGTCACGTCGAACGCGGGGTTATACACGTGCGCGCCCTCCGGAGCGACGCGCGTACCGCCGAATGCCGTCACCTCTTCCGGTTTGCGCTCTTCGATGTGGATCTCGTCGCCGCTGCGCATCGAGAAGTCGAACGTCGAGCGAGGCGCCGCAACGTAAAACGGAATCCCGTGGTGCGCGGCGAGGATCGCAAGACCGTAGGTGCCGATCTTGTTGGCGGTGTCGCCGTTGCTCGCGATGCGATCGGCGCCGACGATGACCAGATCGATGTGCTTTCGCTGCATCGCGATCGCCGCGGCGCCGTCGACTTGGAGCGTCGCGTCCACACCCGCGTGTTCCAGCTCGAAGTACGTCAGGCGCGCGCCTTGCAGCAGCGGGCGCGTCTCGTCGACGAAGACGTGCGGCTTCTTCCCGGCGCGGTGCGCGTGGATGATGACGCCGAGCGCCGTGCCGCCGGCGGCGGTAGCGATCGGGCCGGTGTTGCAATGCGTGAGGATACGCGCGTTCTTGGGGATGAGTTCGAGGCCCGCTGCGGCGATCGCTTCGTCCATCGCGATCTGCTCGCGGTGAATCGCCTGCGCTTCGGCGAGCGCATCCTCGGCGGCGAGCACGCGATCGACGGCCCACGCGAGGTTTACCGCCGTCGGGCGCGCATCGCGCACGCGCCGCGCCGCGTCGCGGAACGCCGCGTCGTCGGCGATCGCGTCGCGGAGCATCGCGACCCCGTACGCGCCGAAGACGCCGATGGCGGGGGCGCCGCGCACCGCCAGCGTCTTGATCGCTTCCTCTATCTCCTCGACGGTACGGGCCGGCGCGCGGCGTACCTCATGAGGAAGCAGCCGCTGATCGACATACGTCAGCGTCTCGCCGTCCCAGCGGACGGCGGCGAGTTCGGAATCGTCCATACCGGTTCGTTAGACGCCGGCCGGTACGTGCGCTGCGTAACACGTCCGGCAATAGACCGGACGGTCGCCGCGCGGGCGGAACGGCAGCGTCGTCGTGACGCCGCATTCCGCGCAGACCGCTTCAAACGACGGGCGCGCTGCCCCGGGAGCGCCGTCAGCGTTTTGCGTGCGGCGGGCCTGGCGGCACTCGCGGCAACGCTGCGGCTGGTTCTGAAACCCCTTCTGCGCGAAGAACTGCTGCTCGCGCGCGGTGAAGACGAATGAGTTCCCACAGTCTTTGCAGGTAAGCGTCTTATCTTCCACGGGAATCGGGCCTCCGGGGCGGTCGATTGTCAAGGGACGGTAAATGCTACTAAAGTCAGGGGCTACCCTCTTTCCCCACCTTTTCTCAGCGGGCTGCTAGCCTCGGGCCCATGATCCCATGGGTTCCCGCCGTACAGATCGGCCAACAGCTCCCCGGCGACACGCCCTTCGTCGACGAACGCGGGCGGCCGTTTACGTGGAACGGCCTGCGCGGGAAGACCGTCGTCCTCTCGTTCATCTACACGCGCTGCCCCGAGCCGAACGAATGCCCCGCGATCTCGCTAAAGTTTGCCGAGCTCCAGCGCGAACTGCCGCGCGACGCGCAGCTCCTCGAAGTAACGCTCGACCCCGAACGGGACACGCCCGCCGCTCTCGCGGCCTACGGCGAGAACTTCGGCGAGGATCCCGCGCGATGGACGCTCGCCACCGGCGTTCCCGACGAGGTTCGTACCTTCGCGCGCCGTTTCAACGTCTTCGTGAAGCCCGACCCGCGCTATCCGGGCATGCTCATTCACACCGAGGCCGTTGCCGTCGTCGATGCGGATGGACGGCTGGCGTCTCTGACCGCCGGCAACGCCTGGCAGCCGCGCGAGATCGTGGCGGAAGTCGCGGCCGCGCGCGGCGAGGGCGGCAACCCGTGGGATCGCACGACGCTGTGGTTCAGAAACGCGGGCATCGCCTGCGGCGCCGTGCTCGGCGGTAACGACGCGTGGGCGCGCACGCTGCAGATCGCACTCGGAATCGCGGCACTTGCGGGCTCGCTGCTCGCAGGCGGCTACTTGGTGCGCTCGCTGCTACGGACCTAACGCGAAGCTAGCTGCGAAAGCCGGCGCGATGGCCGATGCGCGGCACGTGCAGCAGCGCGGCTGCGGCCATCGCGGCCTCGTAGCCCTTGTCGCCGATCTTGGGATCGGCGCGCTCCTCGGCTTGCGCCATGTTCTCGGTGGTGAGGACGCCGAATCCGATCGGAACGCCGGTCGTCAGCTGCACGTCCATGATGCCCCGCGCGCATTCGCCGGCAACGAAATCGAAGTGCGCGGTTTCGCCGCGAATCACGACGCCGAGCGCTACGAGCGCGTCCGCGCTGTCGCCGTCGATGATCCGGCGGCAGGCCAGCGGAAGTTCGAAACAGCCGGGCACGTCGTAGATCGTGATATCGTCGGCGGCGACGCCGCAATCCGCAAGCGCCCGCTTCGCGCCGTCGATGAGCCAGTCGGTGAGTTCTCGATAGAAGCGCGCTGCCACGATGACAAAACGCTTGCCCGCACAGTTGGGTGCGGGCAAGCGGTGGGATCCGTTGGATTCCGCAGGCTTCACGAAGCCACGCTCGCGTCGAACATGTGGCCCAGCTTCGCGCGCTTGGTCGCCATGTAGCGCTTGTTGTGCGGCGTCGGGGGCGTCTCCATGGGTACGCGGCCGGTCACCTTGATGCCGTAACCTTCGAGTCCGAAGATCTTACGCGGATTATTGGTGATGATGCGCAGTTCTTTGATGCCGAGATCGGCGAGAATCTGCGAACCGATGCCGTAGTCGCGCTTATCGACCGGCAATCCGAGCGCGAGGTTGGCTTCAACCGTATCTGCGCCGTGATCCTGCAGCTCGTAGGCGCGCAGCTTGTTGGCAAGCCCGATGCCGCGGCCTTCCTGGCGCAGGTACAAGAAGACGCCGCGCCCTTCTTTGGCGATCATTTCCATCGCGCCGTCGCGCTGCGCCGCGCAGTCGCAGCGAATGGAATGCAGCGCGTCGCCGGTTAGACATTCCGAGTGCACGCGCACCAGAACGTCTTTCCCATCGCTGATATCGCCCATCACGAGCGCGACGTGCGTGTTGCCGTCGATGGTGGTTTCGTACGCTACGCCCTTCCAGTCGCCCGTGGTGGTCGGGAGATTGAACTCGGCGATTCGCTTGACGAGTTTTTCGGTACGCATACGGTATGCAATCAAGTCCTTTACGGTGATAAGCCGCAGGCCGTGCCTGTCGGCATACTCCCGTAACCCGTCGAGCCGCTCCATCGTTCCGTCTTCGGCCATAATTTCGCAGATGACGCCGGCCGGGTAGAGGCCCGCTAGGCGAGCCAAATCGACCGCTGCTTCGGTCTGGCCGGCGCGCACCAGCACGCCGCCGTCGCGTGCGCGCAGGGGGAACGTATGCCCCGGACGCAGCAGGTCGGCGGGGGTCGCATCGGGGTCGAGCAGCACCTTGATCGTCGCCGCGCGGTCGTGCGCGGAGATGCCCGTCGTGGTGACGCCGCGGGCCTCCACCGACACCGTGAAGGCCGTTTCGTGAACCGCGGTATTGTCGTTGACCATCTGCGGAATCTGAAGCTCGTCGAGCCGCCGTCCGAGCATCGGCACGCAGATCAAACCGCCGGCTTCCTTGCGCATGAAGTTGATCGCTTCGGGCGTTACCATCGAGGCCGCCATCACGAGGTCGCCCTCGTTCTCGCGATCCTCGTCGTCGAGAACGACGACCATCTTGCCCGCGCGGATATCGTCGATCGCGTCGTCGATCGAATCGAACGGCGACTCGGCTTTGGTTTGCGGGGCCAGGCCGGGCAGCACGGCGGTCAGGCGCTGGAGGGTGCGGTACGAGGGCTCGCGCCGCCCGGAGCGCAGCAGCGACACGGCGGACTCGGTGATCCCCGACCTATGGGCCAGCTCGGCAGCGGAGATCCCGGCCGCATCGATCGCGGCGTTCAGGGCGTCGGCAAAGGTGCTCATGCCCTCAGACTAGGGGCATGACTTTACAGTTGTCAAGACGATATGCCTCACGCACCGGGTCCGCTTCGACTTCGCCCGCCCGCATCGGTCGCGTATCGGCGCATGATTTCCAGGGTCAAACGGGGGCGCCCCAGGCGACCTTGCGGCGGCGCGGCGAACCCCGCAGCGATGCTCCGCCATCTTCTGGCCCCCCTCGACCTCTGGACCTTCCGCTCCGAGTATCTCGAACGGCGCCACCTCCACATCGCCCGCGACGACGCGGCCTATCTCGCCCCGCTATTCGGCATCGCCGATCTGGAGGACGCGCTTGTCCTTGCCGGTCGCGACCCCGGCCTCGTCGCGCTCGTCAAGGACGGCGAGCCGGAGTTGGCCGCGGAGTCGTACACGATGCAGCGGGTCCACCCGCGGGCGCGAATGACCGGCCGCGCGCCCGCTACGGTGCTCGACACGCGCGCGATCGTGCGGTACTACGCCGACGGGTGGACGGTCGTGTTGCGCGATGCGGCGCTCTTTAGCGCCAAACTGCAGCGCGCGTGCAACGCGTTGATTGCGGAGCTCGGTGCGTACGTTCAGCCGAATGTGTACCTCACGCCGCCCGAAGGCACGGGCTTCGCACCGCATTACGATACGCACGACACGCTGATCGTGCAGATCGAAGGCACGAAGCGATGGCGGCTCTACCAACCCCTCGTCACGCTTCCTACCGAACTGCAACCATGTCCGCCCGATCTCGAGCGCGCGCAGCTCGCTCCGCTCGACGCAATCACGCTGCACCCGGGAGATACGCTCTACCTCCCGCGCGGCGTCATTCACGAAGCGCAGTCGCGCAGCGGCCGGTCGCTGCACGTGACCTTCGCGCTCGCGCCGGTACGCGGCATCGACGCACTCGACCACGCCGCGCGCATCAGTTCGAGCGCCGATCTCGCCCTGCGCGGGGCGATTGGAGCCGACGAAAGCGTCGCGCTGCCGGATGCGGCGGCGCTTCCGCTCGGCATCGAGGCCGCGTACGATTGGATGTTCCGCGCGGTGCGCGCGGACGCGGCCGGATCGTTCGATCAGATCGAGCGGCTACGCGCGGCGAACGGCAACAGCGTGCTGCGCATGGCCGAAGGCGCCGCCTACATGCTGCGCCCGCGCAGCGACGGCCTGGCCTTGCTCGTCGCCGGCAAGACGATCCCGCTGCTCCCGCTCTTCGCACCGTCGATGGAACGGCTCGGCCACGGTCCCGTCGCCATCGCCGAACTCGATCCGGCGCTCTCGCCGGAGCACCGGATGCTCCTCGTGCGAATCCTCGTGCTGGAAGGCGTCGCGGTCTTGGAGTGAACGCGTGGGCCGCCCACGCCGAGCCGAGCTAGGCGCGCAGCGCGCGCAGCAACGCGTCGCGAAGCGGTTGCGGCAAGGGCATGCTCTTCTTCGTCTCGCGGTTCATGCACGCGACCGTGAGACGCAACACCGCCATCGCATCGCCGGTCCGCTCGTTGAAGAACACCGTCGTCCACTTCACGCTCGATGCACCGACCTTCTCGAGATTGGTGCGCAGGCGAATCCAATCGCCCATGAGTCCCGGCGCGTGATATTCCGCCTCGGCATGCACGCGCGGCAACCAGAAGTCGAGCTCCGAAAACACCGTGTTGTAGGGAAACCCGATCTCGCGAAAGAGCTCCATCTCGGCATACTCCGCGAAGCGCCAATACGACGCGAAGTACATGATGCCCGCGATATCGACGTCGGCCCACTGCACCTGCAGGCGCGCTTCAAACCTCTTCGCCCCCTCCGGAACGCGATCGCGGAACCGCGTCATGCGTTCCCCTTCGACGGGCTTAGGTTGACGGCTTTGGCGGCGGCAAAGGCGTAGCGCGCCAGCGGGTCGACTTCGAGGTTCACGCGGGATCCTTGCGGCCGCGCGCCGAGCGTCGTGCGCGCGAGCGTTTCGGGAATGAGCGCGAGTTCGAACCAGCCGGCGCCGGTAGCGGCAATCGTCAAGCTGACGCCGTCGACGGCAACGTAGGCCTTCTCGGGAAGCATCGGCGCCAGTGCGGCCGGCGCTTCGACGCGCACGCGCTCGCCCTGTCCTTCGCTCACGCGGCGCAGCACCGCGGCGGTGGCGTCGACGTGCGCGTAGACGAAATGCCCGCCCATGCGGTCGCCGATCCGCAGCGAATACTCGATGTTGACCGTTTCGCCCGGTTTGAGGCTGCCGAGCGTGCTGCGCGAGAGCGTCTCCGGAATCACGTCGAAGCTCACGGCGTCACCCTCGATCGCCGTCGCGGTCAGGCACACGCCGTTGACCGCGATCGAATCCTTCACCTCGGGGTGTTCGTGCTCGACGCCCTCGCAGCGCAGCGTGAGGCGGGTGCCGCCGCCCGGCTGCGTCCGGCTCTCGACCACCGTGCCGCGATACCCGATCAATCCGCTAAACATCTTGTACCTCCGCCGTGACGACGACGTCGCCGCCTACCATCTCGACCCCGTCAAACCGCACGCGAATGCCGAGCGTTGCAAGGTCGGCACCCGCCAGCACCGGCACCGCATCGGGCGTCGTCAGCAGCACGGGCGCGATGGCCCAATAGATGCGATTCACGACGCGCGCGGCGAGCAAGCGCGCTCCCAAGGTCGGGCCGCCCTCACAGAGTACGCTTTGGATGCCGCGGGCGCGCAGCGCGCGTAACGCTTCGGTAAGGTCGAGCACGCGGGCATCCGCGGAGCCGACGAACACGACCTCGGCCACACCCTCCAGATCGGCAAACTCCGAGCGCGCACCGCCCGGAGCAAGTACGATCGTCTTTGCGTAATCGGTGACGCTCGCAAACACCCGCCGCGTCGGCGGCACGGCCGCGGTTTCACACGCGACGACGCGCGTATACGGACGCAAGCGATGCGACGGCGGACGCACCGTGAGCTGCGGGTCGTCGACGCGCACGGTTCCGGCGCCGACCATGACCGCATCGTAGGCGACGCGCAGGTCGCGAACGTACAGCCGCTCTTCCTCGCTGGTGATCCACTCTTGTACGCCGGGCCGCGAGGTGATGCGGCCGTCGAGCGACATCGCCATCTTGAGCGCGAGGTACGGCAAGTCGTGCGCGATCGAGAACGCGAAACGCTCAATCAAGCGCGCGGCGCGCGTTTCGGCGAGCACCTCGACGTCGATGCCGGCGTCGCGGAGCGTGGCGATCCCGCCGCCGTTGGTCTTCGGGTTCGGATCGACCGTGCCGATCACGACGCGCGCGACACCGGCAGCAACAAGCGCATGGGAACAGGCGGGCGTGCGTCCGACGTGATTGCATGGTTCGAGCGTCACGTAAACGGTTGCCCCGCGCGCGTCTCCGGCTTGCGCCAGCGCGTTGGCTTCGGCATGCGGAAGCCCGGCGCGATGATGATAGCCCTCGCCGATGATGCGGCCGTCGCGCACGATCACCGAGCCGACCGGCGGGTTCGGCGCCGTGTTCCCGACGCCGCGCGCCGCGAGTTCGTACGCACGGTCCATATACAATCGGTCCAGCGGGGTCACTCGGGCGGCTTCGCGGCCGCGACGACAAATGCTTGCGTCACGCGCGCGCCGGCCGCGCGCAGCGCCGCGGCGCAGTCCTCGAGCGTGGTTCCGGTGGTACAGACGTCGTCGATCAGCACGACGTCCAAACCGGCGACTAAACTCGCATCGCACGTGAAACGGCCGCGGGCACCGCGCCGTTCGCTGCCGCTGCGGCCGTGCTGCGGACCACCCGATCGCTGGCGCAACGCCGGAATCACGCGTGCGTCGCGCGTCGCAGCCGCGTGCGCGAGGCAAGCAACGCCGTCGAGCCCGCGAACGCGGCGGCGCGCCGCCGTCGTCGGCACCGGAACCAAGCATGCGCCGGAGGGCACCATCGCCGCAAGACGCTCGCCCAACGCATCGCCGACGTCGCGGCGCCCGTCTTTGAGCGCAAGGATCGCGCGCCGCCATGCACCCTCGTACGGAGCAGCGGCGCGAACGCGCAGCGACGGAAGCGCGATCGTCACGGGATCGCGCGCGGGCGCGCACCGGCCGCACAGACCGCTGCCCGGCTCGCCGCACGCGGCACATTGCGGCGGGAACAGCACGTAAAAGAGCCCACGAAACATCGTGGGCTCATTACCGTCGTGGAGGACGTTTTGCTAGTAGGCAGCCAAGCCGGAGTTATTGCTCAGCAGCGTCGCAGCACCGCTGACCGTTCCCGCCGTTTGGTAGATCGATCCGCCGAGGTCGGCCGAGATTTGACCGGCCGAGAAGCCGACGATCGAGAAGATGTCGCTCACCCAAAGGTTCCCGTTGCGGTCGATCGCCGTGAACTGCGGCGCGCCGACGAAGTCCGTGCTTGGAACGGTCTCGACCGGCGTCGAGGATGCGGCGTTCGTCGTTCCGGCAGCGTAAATCTCGACGTTTCCGGTCGAACCGTTCGGCTGCGCATCGTAGATGCGTCCGCTGCCGTCGAGCGCGATGCCCCAGGTTGCCGTGAGGCCCGTGATTGAACGCGTGATCGTCCCGGTGACGTTGCCGGCGCTCGCTCCCGGATTCGAGAGGACGTAGAGGCCTTCCGATCCGTTATCCGAGACGTAGATGTATCCGCTCGAATCGACCGCGATCGAGATGGCGTTCTGAATCGGCGAAGGCAGTTGCATGATCGTTCCCGGAGTCGTACTGCCGTACGGATAGATCTCGATGTAGTCGCTCGGGAAGTTCGACACGTTTTGATAGACGTTGCCCGCCGAGTCGACGGCGATTCCGCCGGCGCCGCCGGATAGCGACGGCGTCAACGTGCGCACGACCGGGGCCGTACCGCTATTCCAGCTTGCCGGGAACGCGAAGACGTTTCCAACGTTGGCATACAGGAGATTGTGCGGACCATCGAGCGCGAAGTAGACGCCGTACTGACCGGACGTCGGGACGATTCGCGTCGCCGGGGCGACGTTGTACGGATTCGGCGACGCCGCCATGACCGGCGCGATCGGATACGTGTACCAGCCGGTGCCGCCGCCGTTTGCCGAGTAGAGCGACGCGGTCAGCGGAGCCGGCGTTACGATCGGCGTCGGCGTCGGGGTCGGCGTCGGGGTCGGGGTCGGCGTCGGCGTCGGCGTCGGCGTGGGAGTCGGAGTCGGAGTCGGAGTCGGCGTAGCCGTCGGCGTCGGCGTCGGGGTGGGCGCGATACCGTTGTGGACTTGCAGTTTCACGGAGCTCGTGCCGTCGGACACGGCCACCGTGCATCCCGAGCCCGAGATCGAGCCGCCGGTGACGGAGAACGTCCCGACGCCGGCCGCGAGCACCGGCTGGGTCGCGGTTGCAATGTTCGCGCAATTCGTCGTTGCCGTCGTGAAGACCGTGCCGGACGGAGCCTGCGCCTCTTGCACGGTGAAGGTCGCGCTCGATCCCGATCCGGTCAGGTAGAGCGCGGCGTTCGTCCACAGGGATGAGTTCGTCGTGACGTAAAGCGGCGCGACGGTCGTCGAAACCGACCCTGCGCCGGCCGCGCTCAGCGTCACCGTGAAAAAGTATCCGGGCGAACCGAGGCCGTCGTAGGTGATGCCCCAGTTCTGCGCGCTGTTCGTGAGCGTCAAGGTCGTTCCGGCCGGCGAACCGCTTGAAAGCACTTGCGCGTGACCGCTTCCGCCCGTCTCCACGATCGACACCGTAATGGGATTCGCATACGGATCGTTCGGCCCGTTGGCGATCGGATTATCGTCGAAGTCGGCCGGCTCGATCGTATCGACGACGGCGTGCGAGGAACCGTCGGCGGGAACCGACACGAACGCCGGCACCGTACCGAAGCCGTTGACGATCGCGTCGATCGGAATCGTGATCGCGCCGGTCGTCGGCGAGACCGTGACGGTCATGTGCGCCGAACCGAGCTGGTGGGCACCCGGCGGAATCACGCCGTTCGGCGCGGGCTGGTCGTAGGTAGCAACGGTCAGCGCGATCTGCCCGTAGTCGACGTTGAGCGAAGCTTTGCAGGAGCGGACGCCGTTCTGGGTAGTGCACGACGGCGATGTCGGTGAAAGGTCGACGATCGCCGTCACGCTACCCGCTGTAATGCTGGCCGATTGCGTCGATGGCGACACGTATGCGGGCCTGCGCGCCAGCCGTGCGTTTTGGGCGGCGCTTACCGGGACGAGCAACTGGAGCGAGATCGCCCCAGACGTTGCGCCCGGAGGAGGCGCTTGCGGCGATGCGACGGGAACGGGGCTGCTGCCGCCGCCTCCGGAACACGCAGCAAAAACCGCACAAAAAGCAAGGGCAAGGAGCACGCGGGAACCCGTACGATGAGCCAGCATAACGTCGGCATCATACGCGAACCCGCGTCCATAAAACGTCCAGGCGCGACGGGGACCGGCTTCCCGAGGCTACCGTGCCGGAACTTCCTCGTTTGCCACGACCGCGCCGTTCAGCAAGGCTTCCGCCGGGACGTCGTATCCGGCTCCGACGACGGCGTCCCGAAGCGACGCGCCGTTGCCGACGCGCGCCGCCTCCCAGAGAATGCTGCGTTCGACGGTTGCGCCGGCGCCGATACGGACGCCGTCGCCGATGACCGCAGGCCCGGTGATGCGCGCGTGTTCGCCGATGCGCACGTGAGCGCCGATCCACACGTTGTCGTCGACGTGCGCGGTAGCGGCGATCACGGCCGACGGATCCGCACCGTTGGCGCGCGCGTGCGGAATCCGGAACAACCCGTCGACGACGTCGAAGCTGGCGCGACGATACTCATCCGGCGTGCCGATATCGCACCAGTACGCACCACGCGCATCGAATCCGTAAAAGCGCTCGCCGCTTGCGAGCAGTTCGGGAAAGACGGTCTTCCCAAAATCGTAGAACTCGTTTGCCGGGATACGGTCGAAGATCCGCGGCGAGAACGCGTAGATGCCGGTATTCACGAGCTTACTGCGCTCCGTTCCCGGCGCGGGCTTCTCCTGAAAACCCGTGATGCGGCCGTCGCCGTCGACCACGACCACGCCGTATTGATCGACCTGCGGCCGGATCACCAGCCCGATGGTCGCAATCGCATCGCGTTCGCGGTGCATCGATACCAGACGGTTGAGCGGCAGATCGGTAAGATCGTCGCAGCCGACGACGACGAAGGTCTCGCCGCCGAAGAACGACTGCATCGCCTTGACCGCGCCCGCGCTCCCCATGAGGACGTCTTCATGCAGGTAGGTAAGACGCACGCCGAAGGCCGAGCCGTCGCCGAGCGCGCGATGAATCGCGTCGGCGAGGTAGTGGACGTTGATGGCGATTTCGTCGTAGCCGTACGATTTCAAGTAGGCGATGACGTGGACGGCGTTCGGCACGCCGGCTACCGGCACGAGCGGCTTGGGCACTTGTTTGGTCAGCGGATAGAGACGCGTCGAAAGACCGCCCGCCAAGATCATCGCCTTCATGAACGACTACCTTCCTGCTTTGCTCGGCGCACACCCAGCGCGTCCAGCGTCACGAGCCATACGAACATCGGGAGGGCTAGCTGCCGCCGCCACCGCCTGGGTTCACGAATGAGCCGAAAGAGCCATTCCAGCCCAAGATTTTGCCAGAACAGCGGCGCGCGCTCGACCCGTCCGCTGATCACGTCGAACGCGCCCCCGATGCCGATCGCCGCGCCGGCGCCCGTCGACGCCAGCCGGCGGGCGATCCAGAACTCTTGCCGGGGCGAGCCGAGCCCGACGAACAGCAGCTTGGCCCCGCTCGCGCGAATCTGGTCGCACACCGCGTCCTCTTCCTCCGCGGTGAAAAAGCCGTTCCGTTCCCCCGCAACGACGAGCCCGGGAAAGCGCGCTTCCAGAATCGCTCCCGCATCCGCGGCGACGCCTTCGGCGCCGCCCAAGAGATAGACCGGCAGGCCCTCGCGCGCGGCCGCCGCGCACAGCAAGTCGATCATTTCGACACCGGTGACGCGCGCGGTGAGATTGGCGCCGCGCCGTCGCGCAACCGCGAGCAGCCCTACCGTATCGCACAGGGAGAGCGCACAGGCGTTCACGATCGAACGGAACGCCTCATCGCGTTGCGCGTACACGACCATCTCCGTTCCGAGGGTGATGATATGCGCGCCCGCTCCGCTCCGGGCGAACTCCATGATGCGCGCGGTGGCAACGTCGGCGTCCAGCACGTCGAGCCGGCAGCCGAGAATCTCGAGGGAATCCACGTATATGAGCTTACGCGCGAGCGAGGTACGCATCGAGCAGCGGTCGCAGCCGCTGCGCGAGGTCGTCGGGCATCGTCGAGAGCGGCAACCGGCAGACCCCGGCCGAAAAACCGAGCTGATTCATCGCCCACTTGATGCCGATCGGATTCGAGGTTGCAAAGAGCGCGTCGAAGAGCGCGAGCAGGGATAGATGGATGCTCGTCGCGAGCTGCGTCTCACCGCCGCGATAGGCATCGAACATGTGCCGGAACTCGCGCGAGCATAGGTGCGAGGCGACGCCGACGACGCCGTCGACGCCCACCGCCAGCGACGGCAGAAAGAGATGATCGTCGCCCGACCAGACGATGAAGCCGGGTTCGCGATCGCGCACGATCGTGGCGATCTGCCGCAAGTCTCCGCTCGACTCTTTCACACCGGTCACGTTGGGGTAGCGGCGGTGCAGTTCGTGCATCGTCTCGGGAAGCATGTTGGCGGCGCTACGCCCGGGGATGTTATAGATCACGATCGGCAGCGCGGCGGCTTCGGCGACCGCGCCGTAGTGGCCGATCATCCCCGCCTGCGTCGGCTTGTTGTAGGGAGGGACGACGACGAGCAGCGCGTCGGCACCCGCCGCCATCGCTTCCTTTCCGGCGGCGATCGTCGAGCGCGTGTCGCTCGTACCGACGTTGGCGATGACGGCCGCGCGCCCGCCGACCGCTTCCTTCACCGCCGACACCAGCGCGTTGCGCTCGCGGCCGTCGAGCGTCATGCCTTCTCCGGTCGAACCCGCGACGACCAGACCGTCGTTGCCGCGATCCGCCAGCCACGACGCGAGGCGCTTGGCCTCCGTGAGATCGACCTCGCCGCTTGCGGTAAACGGCGTGATCATCGCCGTTACGATCGTGCCCAAGGATGTCATGATGACCCGTCTCCTGTTTCGAGATGAAATTGGTCGTGCACGGCCGCTTCGGCGCGGGTTACGTCGGCTTGCGGCACGAGCACGGATATCGTAATGTTGCTGTCGGTACAGTGAATGATCTCGACGTTTGCGCGGCTGAGCGCGTTGACCACGTCGTGAACGACGCCCGGCAGCCAACGCATGCCGGAGCCGACGATCGAAACCTTCGAACACCCCTCGCGCACGCGCACCGCCAGATTCAGGTCGCCGAGCAGTTTGCGTACGTCGTTTCCACGGTCGCCGTCGACCACGAAGGCCACGCCGGCTTGATTGATCGTCACCTGGTCGATCGAAATGCCGGCATCGGAGATGCGGCGGAACATCTCGAGTTCGGTTTGCATGCGCTGCGTCGGGTTCTCGATGTCGCCGCGAATCACCCGAATCCACGTCACGCGGCCCGAGGCCGTGACGCCCGTAACCGGCCGCTCCGATTCGTAGCCGGCATCGACGGTCGTGCCGATATCGGTACGTAAACCCTTGATCGTATAGCGCGTGCCCGTTCGCGCGGCGTAACCCGCCGCCTTGTGATGCATGACTTTAGCGCCGTGTTCGGCGAGTTCGGTCATCTCGTCGAGCGACGCCTTTTCGATCACGCGCGCGGTTTCGACGCGGCGCGGATCGGCCGACATCACGCCGGAAACGTCGGTGTAGATATCGACGCGTTCGGCTGAGAGCGCGTGCCCGAGCGCGATCGCGGAGAGGTCGCTTCCGCCGCGGCCGAGCGTCGTAATCGTGCCGTCTTCCGTCGCACCTTGGAAACCCGCGACGACGGGCACGATGCCGTTCGCTACCAAGGCTTCGATCGCCGCCGGGTCGATGCGCAGGATCTTCGCGTCGCCGTGCGTGCCGTCGGTGACGATGCCCGCCTGCGCGCCCGTGAGCGGCTGCGCGGCGACGTTCATCGCGTTGAGTTCCTGCGCAAAGACCGCCGTCGAAATCAGCTCGCCGCAGGCTAGCAGCAGGTCGGCACTCGCGGTTCCCGTGACGCCGCCGATCAAGCCGAGCAGCGTGTCGGTTGCGTAGGGCTGCGGCGCGCGCCCCATCGCCGAGATGACCGCAACGGGTGCAAAGCCGGCCTCGCGCGCGTCGAGAATGCGCGCGAACGCGATCTCACGCTCGTCGCGTCCGGCGACCGACGTGCCGCCGAATTTCATGACCGCAATTCGCGCCGTGGCGTTCATCGACCGACGAATCCCCGCGAGAGCAAGAGTTCGAGAATCTGCACGGCGTTCGTCGCCGCGCCTTTGCGCAACTGGTCGCCGACGCACCAGAGGACGAACCGGCGGGTATCGCCCGGCTCTTCTTCGCGCAGGCGGCCCACGTGGACCAGATCGGTGCCTTCGACCTCCCGCGGCGTGATGATCCCGTCGCGATGGAATACCACGCCGGGCGCGCGCTCGAAGGCGTCTGCGAGCGCCTCGACGCTCGTATCGCGCTCGGTTTCGAACCACACGGCTTCGGAGTGCGCGGTGCGCACCGGCACGCGGACGGTCGTCGCGCTCACGCGCAGCGCGGGCAGTCCGAGCATCTTGCGCGTCTCTTCAGCCACCTTCCGCTCTTCGCCGGTGTAGCCGCTCGCGTCGAAACTCCCGATCTGGGGAATGACGTTGCGCGCGAGTGCCGCCGGGAATACCGCCGAGGCCGGCTCGGCCTCACCGTTCGCGAGCGCACGCTCTCCCGCGAGCAACTCTTCCAGCCCGGCGCGGCCCGCGCCGCTGGCCGCCTGATAGGTCGACACGCGCACGCGTACAAGGCCCGCGACGTCACGCACCGGCGCGAGCGCGGTACACAGGATGATCGCGGTGCAATTGGCGACCGGAAACAACCGGTGCTCCGCGCGCACGTCGCCGGCGTTGACCTCCGGGATCACCAGCGGCACGCCGCTCGTCATGCGGTACGTCGAGCTGTTGTCGATCACGAACGCGCCGCGCTCGAGCAGCGCCGGCGCATACGCTTCGCTCGCATCCTCGCCGCTCGCAAAGAACACGACGTCGAACGCGCTCAAGCGCTCGGGTGACGCGGCCTCCACATTCTCACGAGCGCGCGACGCGAAGCGCCCGAGCTCGCCGACCGGCACGTTCCGCTCGCGCAGCACGCGTTCGATCGTCTCCCCGACGACGCCCGTCGCCCCAACAATCGCTACCTTAACCATTGTCATCCTGAGCCGGTCGAAGCGCATCGAATGGCATGCCCACGTGTAGACCCGGCGTGAGGTGCATCACGGCCTTCACGCAGGCGAGCATGCCGGGAACGTACGATTCGCGCGAGAGCGCATCGTGGCGGACCGTGAGCATCTCGCCGTCCGTACCGAAGCGCACCTCCTGATGCGCCATCGCACCGCGCAGACGGATGCTGTGGATCGGCGGCTCGGCCGGACCGCCCGCCGCGGCGATGCCTTGGGCCGTGAGCAGCGCCGTCCCCGAGGGCGCATCTTTCTTTTTGTCGTGGTGCATCTCGATGATCTCCGCGGTCGGAAAAAACCGCGCGGCCTCCTCGGCGAAGCGCATCATGAGGCAGGCGCCGATCGAGAAGTTCGGCACGAGCATCGCGGCGAGCCCGCGCTCGCGCGCCAAGGCATCGAGCGCGTCGCGCTCCGGGCGCGTCCAGCCCGTCGCGCCGATCACCGGGCGCACACCGTGTTCGAGCGCCGACATCGAAATCTCGACGGTACCCGGATGCGTCGTCAGATCGAGCACGACGTCGGGCTGCGCGTGCAGCAGCTCGTGGAGGTCGTCGGTGACGCGATCGCCGGGCACGCGCGCACGCGCGAAACCGCCGGCATACTCGATGCCGTCGGCTCCTTGCAACGCTGGTACGGCGACGCGCCCCATTCTGCCGAGCGCGCCCGCTACGGCGACACGCAGCATGGGCTCTTCTCTCGCTTTAGATCTTCTCGAGCGGTGCGTACTTGAGCATGAGCATTTTTTGGCCCACGTTCGGGAAGTCGATCGTAATCAAGCCGTCGCCTCCGGCGCCCACGACGCCGCGGATCGTGCCTTCGCCCCACTTGGGATGGCGCACGCGATCGCCGTCGCGCAGATCCATCGTGAGGCCGGCGCCGGCCGACTCGTGGATGGAGACTTCGCGCCAGCGGCCCCCCGACGGGCGCGGCAGCACGACCGAGTCGCTCTGCAGCACGTCGAGGCCGGGCATCTCTTCGATGAAGCGCGACTTCGGATACGCGTAGGTATTGCCGAAGAGCGCGCGGCGCTGCGCATACGAGAGGAAGAGACGATCCATCGCGCGCGTAACGCCGACGTAGGCAAGACGGCGCTCTTCTTCGAGCTCGGTCATGTCGGCCAGCGCGCGGCTGTGCGGGAAGACGCCCTCTTCCAAGCCGGTAAGGAAGACGTGCGAGAACTCGAGGCCCTTCGCACCGTGCATCGTCATGAGCGTAACGTAGGACGAATCCGGATCGAGCGAATCGAGATCGCTGATCAGCGCGATGTTGGCGAGAAAGCCGGAAACCGAGGCTTCGGCATCGCCGCTCTGGTATTCGCGCGCCACGCCGATGAGCTCTTGCAGGTTCTCCATGCGCGCGCGGGCATCGTGGGTCTCTTCCGCTTGCAGCTCGCGCACGTAGCCGGACTCTTCCATCACGGCGACGAGCAGGTCGGCCACGGTAATCTTCTCGGACTTCTCGCGGAAGTTCTTGATGAGTTCCGCAAAGCGCTCGAGCTCTTTGAGCTTCTTCGGCACCGCTTCGCGCAGCAGGTCGGAGTCGAAGATCGCTTCGCCGACCGACATATTCTTGGCCGAAGCCGCCTGCACGAGCGCCGCCAGCGTCTGGGCGCCGATGCCGCGGCGCGGGACGTTGACGATTCGCTTGAACGCGAGCGCATCGGCCGGATTCACGACGTAGCGCAGGTAGGCGATGACGTCTTTGATCTCGGCGCGGTTGTAGAACCCGACGCCGCCGACGACGCGGTAGGGAATACCGTCGGCAATCAGCGCCTCTTCGAACACGCGCGATTGCGAGTTCGTGCGGTACAGGATCAAGAAGTCGCGATAGGCGGAACCCTCGCGGACCATCTCCTTGATCTTCTCGGTGACGTAGCGTGCTTCGTCGCGTTCGGTCGCCGCGCAATACAGCGTGATCGCTTCGCCCTCGGCGCGCCGCGTGAAGAGCTTCTTCTTCGCGCGCGTCTTGTTGTTTTCGACCAGCGCGTTGGCGGCATCGAGGATCCGTTGCGTCGAGCGGTAGTTCTCTTCGAGCTTGAAGACCTTGGCGCCGGGGAAGTCTTCCTCGAAGCGCAGGATCATGCGGTAGTCGCTGCCGCGCCACGAATAGATCGACTGGTCATCGTCGCCGACCACGGTGATGTTCTTATGCTTGCCGCCGAGAATCGAGACGAGGCGGTACTGCGCGATGTTGACGTCCTGGTACTCATCGACCAGCACGTACTCGAAGCGCTCTTGATACTTCTTGCGAACCGTCGCGTCTTTTTCGAGCAGATCGATCGTACGCACGATCAGGTCGTCGAAGTCGAGGCTGTTCGACTCGTGCAGGCGACGCTGATACTCGGCGTACACGTTGGCCATCCGCTCGCCGAGGAACGAGGTCTGCTTCTCGTGATACTGTTCCGGCCAAATCAACGCGTTCTTGGCTTTGCTGATTTCGTGCAGACACGCTCCCGGCGCGATCTGGCGCTCGTCGTAATCGAGATCGTCGAGGATCTCCTTGACGAGCTGGCGCTGATCGGTGTCGTCGATGATCGCGAACGTGGGGGCGATACCGCCGCGCGCGCCGTCGCGGCGCAGCATGCGCACGCACATCGAGTGGAAGGTGCCGACCCACAGATCGCGGGCCTTCGAACCGACCATGCGTTCGAGGCGCGATTTCATCTCGCCGGCCGCTTTGTTCGTGAAGGTAACCGCAAGGATATGATCCGGAGCGACGCCGTTCGAAAGAAGGTACGCGATACGGTGGGTGAGGACGCGGGTCTTGCCGCTTCCGGCACCGGCAAATATCAAAACAGGGCCGTCGGTATGCTCGACGGCTTGGGTCTGAACGTCGTTTAACGCTTCGGTCTCGAGGATCATCATCCCGTAATACTTCGCCGCGAACGCCTATTCGGCCTCGGCGGACAATAGTCGTACGGTTTTACCGCTGGATCGGCGCGGTTGCCCCCACCCTGCTGCCGGGCGCGAGCACGGTGCCGGGGTCGATGACGGTGTCGTGTCCGACGACGGTGCCGGCGCCGACGCGGGCGCCGCGCCCGATCCGGCTACCGCTTGCGAGAATCGCGCCGTCGACCACGGCGCCTTCTTCTAATATGACCCCGTCCCACAGGACGGATTCGCGGACGACCGCATGGGGACCGACGACGCAGCCCTCGCCGAAAACGACGTTCGGGCCGACGCTCGCCGAGGGGTCGATCCGTACGCGCGCGTCGGCGTGGACCGGAGCGGCGGCGCTCGCCGGCACGCCCGGCGCACCCGCGCCGGTGATTCCAGGCTCGATCAAAAGCGGCATGCGCCCGGCCAAAATGTCGGCATGCGCCGCCAAATATTGTTCCGGCCGGCCGAGATCGATCCAATAATCGGCGGTCGTGTAGGCGTAGAGCCCCTTCCCGCGCGCGATGATCTCGGGAAACGTCTCGCGCTCGATCGACACGTTGCGGCCGGACGGGATGAGGTCGAGAATCTCGCGTTCGAAGAGGTACGTACCCGCGTTGATCGCGTCGGTCGGCGCGGTCTCGCGCGGCGGCTTCTCGACGAAGGCCGAGACCAGACCGTTCGCGTCGTGAACGACGCATCCGAACGACGACGGGTCCTCGACGCGAATCAGATGCAGAAGGCCGATACCGCCCAGCCGCTCGTGCTCGGCGATCATCGCGCGCAAGTCCAAGCTGGTGAGAATGTCGCCGTTGAGCACGAAGAACGGCCCGGTGATATGCTCTTCGACGTTCTTGAGCGCACCGGCCGTGCCCAGGGGGGTCTCCTCGATGACGTACGTGATCTTCATCCCGAGCTGCAACCCGTCGCCGAAGTAGTCGATGATCGCTTGCGGCAGGTAACCGGCCGGCAGCACCACATCGCGAATGCCCGCTTCGTACAACCGCTCCATCGTGCGCGCGAGAAACGGCACGCCCATGATGGGGACCATGGGTTTTGGGGTGCCGAAGGTCAGGGGCCGTAGCCGCGTACCCTCTCCACCAACCAGGACGATCGCTTGCAACGGGGCTCCTCTCTCGCCGGAAGACCCCCTATTCTACCCCAGACGCGCGGTGTAGCCAACCCGGCGGATGGTGCGAATCAACGGCTTGAGCTCGGGCAGATGGAGCTTCGCGCGCAGATATGAGACATACGTCTCAACGACGTTCGGCTCGACCGCCGCGTCGTAGCCCCAGACCTTGTCGATCAACTGCTCGCGCGTGAAGACGCGCCCCGGTTCGCGCAGCAGCACGGCGAGCAGGTCGAACTCGCGCGCGGTGAGTGCGATACGTTGCCCCGCGCGCTCGACATCGCGCGTGGTCACATCCATCACGACGTCGGCATAGGTGATCGTATCGCGTTTGGCGAGCTGCGGACGGCGCAAGCGCGAATGGAGCCGCGCCGCGAGCTCACCCAGATCGAACGGCTTCCCGACGTAGTCGTCGGCGCCGGCGGTGAGCGCCGAGATCTTGTCGTGCGCGTCGTTGCGCGCCGAAAGCATGACGATCGGCGCTTCGGTGAGGCGGCGCAGCAGCGGCACGAGCGAGGTGCCGTCGATCTTGGGCATCATGACGTCGAGCACGATGGCGTCGGGGCGAAAACCCGGCACCGCTTCGAGCGCGGCGGGGCCGTCGCTCACGGCGAGCACGTCGAAGCCGTGCTGCGTGAGCCCGAGATCCAGCATATCGCGCATGTGCCGCTCGTCGTCGACGACGAGCACTTTGGATTTAGCGAGCGACGACGTCATCGGTCTCCTCGTCGGCGAGCGGAAAGCGTAGCGTGAAGGTCGTCCCGGCACGATCGGAATCGACGGTGATCTCGCCGTTCCAGCGCGTCGCCACGCGCTTGACGATCGCGAGCCCTAGGCCCGAACCTTCGCCGTCGGTCGAGTTGCGTCCGCGATAGAAGCGCTCGAAGATCGCCTCACGTTCTTCCGCGCGGATGCCGGGCCCGCGATCGCTCACGCGCAGCGTTGCGAAACCGCCGTGCGCCGCGGTCTCGATCGTGACCGGCGAGCCGGGCGCATAGCGGAGCGCGTTCTCGACCAAGTTGCGAAGCGCTTCGTAGAGGTCGTCGTAGTCGATGACGAGGCTCGCGGGCCGATCGCCCTTCAGCTCGATCGTGCGGTTTGGAAAGCGCGGCTGCATGGCGTCGGCAACGTCGCGCGCGACCGAGGCGGGATCGATCAATCGCGGCACCGAGACCGGCGTCTCGAGGCGCGCGAGCATCAACATCTTTTCGACGAGCCCGCGCATGCGCGCGGTCTCGGCGCGCATGCCGGCGAGGATGCGCGCGTCGGCGCCGTCGCCCACGGCCTTTGCGCTGAGAATGTCGACGTAACCGCTGACGATCGTTAGCGGCGTGCGCAGTTCGTGCCCGGCATCGGCGAGAAATCGCTGAAACTCCGCCGCTGCCGCGCGACGCTCTTCGAGCGTATCTTCGAGCTGCTTGTGCTCGATGCGCTGCACTTGCACGACCAGCGCGACGCCGAGGCCAGCGGCGGCGAGCGCCGCCAGCAACGTAAACACGAGATCGGCGAGCGCGAAGCGCTGAAAATCCTGCACGTCGGGCGTGACGAGCACGGCGAACGCGCCGTGCCGCACGCGTTCGGGAACGATGCCGGCGAGCTGAATGACGAACGCACGCGGCGGAACGCCTTGAGCGGGCGCGAGCGGTGGTCCGCCCTCTTGCCCCGGCGGTCCGTCCCCTTGCTCAGGCGGCCCGCCGTCGAGGTCGGGCGGCCCGCCGTCTTGGCCGGGCGGCCCGCCGTCTTGGCCGGGCAGATCCGGCGGAGGACCGCCGTTCGGTCCGGGCGGGAGCGCGCGCGGCCGCAACAGTCGCGCGCCTTGCGTATCGTAGAGCTGACCCTTGGCGTGATCTTCGACGACGACGTGCAGGCCCGGGCGCAGCACGGCGCTCGCCAGCACCTGCGGCGAGGTCTCGCCGGCGTCGAGCAACGACCGCGCCGCCGCCGCCTGCGCGGTAACGAGCGCGGCGATCGCACGTGCGTGCCACGCGAACGCCGCGACGCCGGCGCCGAGCGCGAGCACGACGACGAGCGAGGCTACCACGATAATACGACGGATCACGTGTACAGCTTATCCGCCCGTTTGCTTGAGACTACCTGTGATCGGCTTCAGGCAATCGCGCGATCCGCAGGCGTTCAATGGGCACACGGAGGCTACAAACAGCTACATGAAGGTTCTCGCAATCGCGGCGCTGATCGCCGTCTTTCCCTCCCCGGGCGCAACGGTGACGTACGCCGTACACGGTACGGACCCGCGCGGCAGCTTCGATGCAACGATCGCGCTGCGCGGCGTCGATACCAATTCGGTCACGGTAACGATGGCGGGCAAAACGCCGGTCAACGTGAGCTTGAACGGACGCCCCGCTCCGCTCGATCAATCGATCCGGCCGGCGGTGCAGGCGCTCGAAGTAACCAATGCGATCGTCGTCGCCGCGCAAAAGGGCGAAAAGACGGTCCGCCTGCCGGGCCCGCCCGATCGAGCTCCGACGCTGAGCTTGAGCGGCAGCGGCAACACCATCCACGCCAGCGGCACGTTCGAACTACCGGCACCGCCGCAAGGTGACGGCCCGCCCGGGGGCGGCGGCCAGGGCGGACCGCCGGGCGGCGGCCAGGGCGGACCGCCCCAAGGCGGCGCACGGCCGAGGGTTCACCTCGACGTTCAGGTCACGCTGGCAAACGGATCGGTGACCAAGGCCGTCGGCGTGATGTCACCCGAAGGCGGCGGCCGCGGCCCAAGCTCGAACTGGGCGCTTACGAGGCAGCCATGATCAGCGGCATCCTCTATAGCGCGCGGCTGATGCGGCCGGTGCGCTACGTGCAGGCGGCGACCGCAGCGCTCGGACGCATCCGGCGTGCGCAGCCCGTGACGGCAAACGACCGGATGACCGGCATGGTCGCGGTGTGCCGAAATCGCCCGAAGATGATCAAGACGATCATCGGCACGATCTGAGGCGCCGAAGCGTCGTCCGAGGTGCTTGCAAGAGCCGGGGGTGGCAGTGTAGTATAGCCGACGTTGCCATTCCCGGTTCGTCTAATGGTAGGACAGCAGACTCTGACTCTGCTTATCGTGGTTCGAGTCCATGACCGGGAGCCATGGCCCTATCGTCTAGAGGCCTAGGACGCCGCCCTCTCACGGCGGTAACGCGGGTTCGAATCCCGCTGGGGCTACCATTTTCGCGTAGATCAAACGCCCGCTTTGTGCGGGCGTTTTTGATTTCCCAGGCCCCTTGTCTACCCAAACGTCTACCTAACGAACGTAGTTCTGGGTGCATAGGCGTGGCGAGACGTGAACGGTGTCACGCCCCAAGCCGCTCCTTGAAGCGTTGCAGCGCCTTCCCAATCTTGGTGAACCGGTCTTTGAACCCGGAGCCTCCGTCGATCCCCACGACCTTTTCCGCGATACCAAGCGGAAACCAGAGATAGATATACACGAGCGAATTTGGCTCATGGGTATCAATCCGAACGTCGGTACCGGTATCATCATCGTCATTTAATTCCGCCACCAAGCCGATGGGGGTTCCATGCATGTCCTGGCTTGGAAAGGTCCAGTGGAAGAACTGCGCTCGCCTCGTCTCCTTTTCTATCCATTCTTCGAGATCCGGAACGTCCAGGGGTGTGCCTGCCTTTGCGAAGCTACACCATCGCCGGAGCGCGCGAGCCTGAAGGAACGCGCGCTCGAGGAACTCAAGGCGTTCCTCTACATCTCTCTGTACTTCTGGGTGTTGTGTCTGACGTTCGAATTGACGCAGACGATGACGCTTCGATCCGCCGGCATGACCGCCGTCAGTAGCGGGTTCGCCATCGTCAACGCGCTCGTGTTGGCCAAGGTCGCGCTCCTCATGGAGACCTTTTACATGCGACGGCGGACGTGGAACACGCGACTCGCCTACCAGGTGCTCGCCCACTCGTTCATCCTAGCCGTTATCCTGATCACCTTCAGCTTGATCGAAGAAGGTATCAAGGCGCTATTACATGGCGAGGGCTTCGGTGCGCACTACGACGCGGCGCATATCACCTTCATCGCCGCAAAAGGCGCGGTCTTCTTCGTCTCTCTGATTCCGTTTTGTGCGTTTCAGGAATTGGCACGCCTTCTCGGGGCACACGAGCTCAGTGACCTATTCTTCAAGCCCCAATCCGAGAGTTCGTATACGCTCGTTCGGGAATCAGATCGTCGCGACGAGACGCCGACGGACCGTTAAGTCGAACCAGCGCAGCAATCACCGTCTGCCGTTTCTTACCCCGAGGTTCTCGACCCCGTAGTGTTTGAACGTCGGCCACTGCTGCGGCAGCGGCGGGTGCATGCCTCGGCAGAGCACGATCGGCTGGCGAACCTCGTACGGCATCGCATACGGTGAATCTCCCGTATACCCCACGATCGTTGCCGACGCGCAGAGACGCGACCACTCCTGCGGATCGACGTTCACCGCCAGCACCACCGATCCGTCGTACCCGTAGGTTCCCCATAGATAATAGTTGTTGCTCCCGCTGATCACCGGCGGCAAATGCGCTCCGTACACGAGGATCGCGCTCGCATCGCCGTAGTTGTCGGCATAGATCACGGCTTTGCTGCGGTCGGCCTCCGGCAGCGCGGCGTAGACGTCCTCCACCGCGTGCGCGAGATCGCGCCAGCCGAATTCGTCGGAAAGCACCTGCATCAGCGGCGCGCCGATACCGGCGCGTTCCATCGGGCGCGGCTTGAACGAGCCGTGATCGATCATGAACTTCAACCGATCCGGCGGCAGCACCGGGAGCACGAACGGCAGGGCCACCGCCGCGTTCGCCACGGCCAGCACCGACCACAGCCCGATCAGCCATCGCCAACGCTGCGTGCAGGCGGCGGCACCGAGCGCAAACATCGTCGGATACGCACCGGCGAAATAATATTGCTTGCCGTGCGTAATCACGATGATCGCTCCCATCACGACGAACGTCACCGACAGAAAGCGGAACTCCGCGAGCCGCTTCGAGACGAACGGGGCAATGATGCCGGTAATCCACAGCGGCGCTAACACGACGTTGACGAGGAAGAGTTGCGATATCGTAAAGCCGAGCGGGCCGCCCGTGAAGTTGCCGGAGTTATCGTTACGCACGAGCTCCAGGAACGGCAGGCCGTTCGTCACCTGCCAAAGCGCGGCGGGCAGCGCAATGACCGTCGCGATGGCAGCGCCGATCCACAGATCGCGCGAGCGCAGGATCGAGCGCGGCCCGAAGGCGAGCACGCCCACGAGCAAGCCGATCGCCCACATGATGATGCTGAACTTGGTCTCGAAGGCCAACCCCGCCACGGCGCCCGCCCACCAATACGCACGCGGCTCGTTGCGAAGGTGCGCCCGCGTGATGAGGTAAGCGACGGCCGTGAAGTCGATCGTTTCGAAGGTGCTCGTTGAAAACGTCGCGGTCATCGCAATGAGCAAGGGCGCCGTCGCGGATGCGACGGCGGCCAACCACGCGCCGCGCGTACTCGCACCCAGTTCCTTGGCGAAGATCACCGTGAGCGGAACGAGTGCGATCGCGGTGAGCACCGCCGGAAGCCGTACGAGCCACACCTGCCCGGAGCTCCAGAGCAGCGCGGATAGGATCGGCACGACCGGCGGCTGGTCGACGTAGCCGAACGCCGGGTGCCACCCGCACACGATGAAATACAGCTCGTTGCGGAACAGGTCGTACCCGCCCGCCGTCGCCAGGTGAACGGCCGCCACCACGGCGGCAACCGTTCCCGCCGCCCACCACATCCCTTTCGTCATCGTCGGGGTATACGGCGCGCGGCGGCTAGAGCTCTTTTTCGGGCACGTGCATCGTGAAGCACTTGATGCCGGCGGCTCGCACGCGCTTCTCAATCGCGTCCGACATCGGCCGCGTGATCGCGGCGAGCCCCACGCGACGCAGCGCTTTGTGTTCTTTGCGCAACCGCAACACCATCGCTCGCCGGCCGATGCCGTCGGTATTCCCGAGACTCCACTGCTCGCGCGGAAGCCGGGGATCGTTGTAGAGATCCTCGATGATCGCCGCCAGCTTCTCGGCCGGGCCTTCCAACGTGATGAGATGCGGCCAAATCGAAAACCGGACCGTCCGATCGTCGCTCGACATGCGATGCACGCTCCTTGGGCGAGAATGATCTCGCTCACTTCTGCGCATTCCTTGGAGTTACTTGGGAACGCCACCAGAATCGGGCCAGCTTCGGGCGCTACGGTGGGCGCATGAAACGCAACCTCGTGATCGCAGCTCTTTCGACCGCCCTGCTCGCCGCCTGCGGCGGCGGCGGCGGCACATCCGGTGCGGTGCCCACCGCGGCCGCAACCGCCACGCCGTCCGCCACCTCAACGCCGGGCAGCAGCTCGGGCGCCTCGTCGTCGTACGCGGCGGCCTACAAAGCCGTCTCGTGGGGCGCGAACGTGAGCGTGAGCTTTCCGAGCTCGTGCTCGATGACGTTCACCACGAACGGCCAGCCCACGTACCATGCGGATTATTACCTCGCGCCGATGCCCGGCGCATCCGACACGATCGTCGCCTACACGTCGCTCACCGACACCGCGCTCTATCTCATCAACTGGCCGTCGTCCAACATCGTCTCGTCGACGGTGACCGTGAATACGTGCCCGAGCAAAGCCGCCGCGACGACCGCCACGAACATGGGGCCGATCGGCTACACGATTGCCGGAGAAGCGATCTTCAACCCGTACGAGCAAGGCGGCACGCCGGCGCTCGAAGACAACGCCTCGTATTCATTCACCGCGAACGGAACCCAGGAGACGGCCTCGTTCGTCGATTCGTGCAACTCGCATGCCGCTTCGGTAAACGGCCAGACGCTTTGGCACCACCACGGCGTTCCGACGTGCTTGACGCAGCAAGTCGACGGCGACGGCCCCTCGCACATCATCGGCTTCGCGCTCGACGGCTTCCCGATCTACGGCGGCCGCGACGTCAACGGTAACGTCGTGAGCGTCTCGCAGCTCGATGCGTGCAACGGCATCACCAGCCCGACGCCCGAGTTTCCGAACGGCGCCTACCACTACGTGCTGCCGATCGGCGTGACCGACAAGTATTCCTCGCTCAATTGCTACGCGGGAACGCCGGAGTAATCTTTTTTCCGGACGGCGGCCGCCTCGTCTTCATATTAAGTGTGGAAAAACGAGCGCGCCCGCCGTTTCCGCGCAAGCCGTAGCCGAAGCAGAACCGGCAGGACCCGTCGAAGTCCGCCGCATGCGCACCGTGCCGTTGATCCTCTTGGTCGGACACGACCGCTTGGCGGAACAGGTCTGCGCGGAGTTGACCGCGACCATGGGGCACGAAGTACGCGTCGTTTGGTCGCTCGATGGTGCCCGCCAAGACGTCTTCCGCAAGCTGGGCGCCTCCGTCACATCGCAGGCGCCCGGCAGCGACGAGGCACTGATCGAAGCCGGCGTACGCGAAGCCTCATCGATTCTGACCCTCTCACCCGATGACGGCTTGAACTTGTCGGTTGCGTTACGCGCCCGTATGCTCAATCCGTCGATTCGCATCGTCTTGCGGCAATTCGACACGGTCTTGGGCCGAAAACTCGAACAAAACGTCGCGGACTGCACGGTGCTCTCGCTTGCCGCACACGCCGCCGCCACCTACGCAGGCGCCGCCCTCGATCCCGCGTGCTTCTTTGCCATCCGCTTTCCCGAGAACACCGGGCCGCTGGTCGGATTCATGCAGGAGACGGCGGCAACGCTCGGGATCGCCGGCATGACCGTCGCCCAAGCCGAACATCACGTCGATGCGCGCGTCATCGCGATCGGAACGCGCGAGGACCCGCAGCCCGATGAGACCGTCGGCGAGGGCGACGCTCCGGTGACGCTCTTCGGACTCATTCGTGAGAAGGCTCCTCCGCAATCGACGGGCGATCCCGTGGCGTCCCCGGCGCCGGCGCCGCGGTGGTCGCCGAGCGCGCATGGAGCGGTGAACGCCGTGCGGCAGATGAACCCGATCCTTCGCACGTTGGCGATCACGGCGATTTCGTTCTTTCTGCTTTCGTTCGCGTTCTTTCACTTCGCGCTCGGCAAGACGTGGACGGCGGCAGCTTTCTACGTCGTGGAAACGATGACCAACGTGGGATACGGCGAGGTCGACGTGGTCACCAGACGCGGCCCGCTCATCACGGCGGCGGCCATCACCGCGATGCTCGGCGGTATCGTCTTCACGAGCATTTTTATCGGCTACGTGAGCTCCGCCGTCACGCGTGCTCAGTGGATCGCCCTCCAAGGCCTGCGCCGGATCCACGCCCGCGAGCACGTCGTGATCTGCGGTGCCGGTACGGTCGGAAGCGCGGTGATGAATCTGCTCATCGGCGCGAACAAGCGCGTCGTTGTCATCGAGCCGAACCCCGGCCCCGACTTGATCCGGCGCGCACGCGAGCCGAACATCGATCTCCTCACCGGCGACGCGCGCGGCGACAGCGCGCTCGACCTGTGCGACATCGCCCACGCAACGGCGTTCCTGGCGCTCACCGAGAACGACGCCACCAATCTCGAGATCGCCCTTGGCGCCCGCGCGCGCGTGCCGGCGATTCGGCTGGTCGTGCGGATGGAAGATCCGCATTTTGCGTTCGCAGCAGCCAGACTGCTCGGCATCACCACGTTCTCGCCGTCGGCGCTGGGCGCGCCGGCGTTCGCCGGGCTCTCACGCTTTCCCGGAACCCGCGGACGCGTCAGCTATGCCGGAGACGACCACACGGTCGGCCAGCGATTGCAGGGCCCGACGCCGGAGCGTCCGCCGGCGCGCGAATGCACCGCGCTCTGCGTGTGGCGTTCGAACGAGCTTCGCTTCATTCGCGACTTCGCCGAAATGGAAGCCTTCGATGCGGTGCTCTTCTCGGTGCCGCTCCGTCAGTTTAA
>Ga0326727_10000734_pt1 | contig 131822 bp, 104 predicted proteins | sample MB2enrmetagenome_FD_207643 | JGI IMG/M metagenome (GOLD analysis project Ga0326727, IMG submission 207643) | Lab enriched peat soil microbial communities from McLean, Ithaca, NY, United States - MB29MY | ecosystem: Environmental > Terrestrial > Soil > Wetlands > Peat | place: USA: New York...
ATCGGTGCCAACGATGCCGACACGCCGCGCTACCCCGCCAGCCTGACCAAGCTGATGACGCTGGATCTCGCCTTCCAGGCGCTGCGCAACGGGCAGATGACGCTGGATACGCAGATCCCGGTCTCCTACCACGCCACCTCGGTGGAGCCGGTGAAACTGGGCCTGGCGCCGGGCTCCACCATTGCGGTGCGCGATGCCATCTTGGCGATGACCACCATGTCCGCCAACGACGCCGCGACCGCCCTCGGCGAATATATTGGCGGCGGCTCCGAATACCGCTGCGCGCAGCTAATGACGGAGCGTGCCAAGCAGCTCGGCATGGCGCAGACGAGCTTCGCCAACGCCTCCGGCCTGCCCAACCCCAACCAGGTGACCACCGCGCGCGACCTCTCGTTGCTGGCGCGGGACATCGTGCTGAACTTCCCCGAGGACCAGCAGTTCTTCGAAGTGCAGAGCTTCGATTTCCGCGGCCGCACCGTTTACAGTAACAACCAGATGCTGAAAACCTATCCCGGCGCCACCGGGATGAAGACCGGCTATACCGACCTCGCCCGCCACAACCTCATCACCAGCGCGCAGCGCAACGGCCATGTGCTGATCGGCGTGGTGCTGCACGAGCCGAGCTGGGGCGACACCTACGCGCAGATGCGCACCCTGCTGGACAGCGGCTTCGGCGGCCCCGCGCCCTCCACCACCGTGGCTGCGGCCAAGCCGGTGGTGCCGCAGGGTGGCACGCTGCAAATGGCGTCGAACACCCACACCCATTCCGTCGCACCGATCCCGGCCGCGAGCCGCGCCCATGCCTACCCGATGGGCGGCTGGGTGGCGCAGCTCGGCGTATATAGCCGCATGGCCAAGGCGCGGACGGCCGCCCTGGCCGCGCACCACCTGAGTGGCGAAGGCATCCCCCGAATCGCCAGGGTGGAGGCCAAGGGCCACACCATGTGGAGCGCCCAACTCGCCGGGCTGACCTCCAACAGTGCCCGCGCCACCTGCAGCGCCATGGCCGCGCGCGGCAATTCCTGCCGGGTCATTCCTCCCAGCACCGACCATCTGGCGATGCTGGTCAACGACGACGGCACCTAAGGCCGTCGGTTAAGGCCCGGCCGGATTTGGCCTGAGGCCAATCTGGCTCTATGTGAAGCCGCATGACACTCATAAGCTTTGCCGGGTTGCTCGCGGCAGCGGGCGGCAACAAGTTTCTGCAGGCCTCGGCAGTCATTTCCGGCACCTTTATCCTGGAGGATGCGGCAACCCTGCTCGCCGCCATGCAAGTGGCCGGTGGCGCCCTCCCTTTGCCGCTGGCGCTCGGCTCACTCTACGCCGGAATCGTGCTGGGCGATCTCGGGCTGTACGGGCTGGGCTGGCTCTCCGGCAAGCATGAGTGGGCGCGGCGGCTGGTCCCGAAGCAGCGGCGCGACCTCGGCAAACGTTGGGTGAAACAGCGCGTGTTCCCGCTCGTTCTGGTCAGCCGATTCGTGCCCGGGCTGCGCCTGCCCACCTACACCACGCTCGGCTTTCTGCACGCGCCGCTGGTGCAATTCGCCCTCGCCGCCATCGCCGCCACCCTGGTCTGGACCTCCGGCCTGTTCTTCATCAGCCTGCATCTGGGCGTGCTGATGATGCGTTACCTGGGCATTTGGCGTTGGGCCGGTCTTGTCGTATTCTTGTTAATAATCATCATGGTCGGGCAGCTTGCCACGCGGCTCTACAACATAAAAAGGGAGGACACGCCATGAGCGACGCATCTCTCGCCGGGGCGCTGGGAGCACCGGGGCGAAGCAAGGGCAAGAGTCCGGTTTCGTTTTTTGAGTTCTGGCCTGGCTGGCTGTTCTACGCGCCGGTCGTGGTATACTGGGTGCTCAAATCGCTGCGCTATGGCAGCGTCACCCTCCCCACCCTCGCCAACCCCCGCATCGAGGCGGGCGGCATTTGCGGCGAGTCGAAGAATGCCATCCTCGACCTCGCCGGCCCGGTGGCGCGGCAATGGGTTGCTGATTTCGTCGGCTTCACCACCTCCGGTCATCGCGGCGGCAACGATCTCGCTTTAGCCCGCAACGCCATGGCCGAGGCTGGCCTGAGCTACCCGGTGGTGGCCAAGCCCGACATGAGCTGCAACGGCGTGGGTGTGCGCGTGGTGAACAACGAGGCGGAACTCGCCGCCTATCTCGCCGCGTTCCCCCGGGCCACGGCGATGCAATTGCAGGCGCTCGTCACCTATGAGGGCGAGGCCGGGATCTTCTACATCCGCCATCCGCATGAGGCGCAAGGGCGCATCACCTCGGTGACGCTGAAATACCCGCCGACCGTGACCGGCGACGGCAAGCGCAACGTGCGCCAGTTGATCGCCGCCGATGAGCGGCTGAGCGCCGTTGCCAGCCTGCTGCTGCCTAAGCTGGGCGCCAGGGCGGAGGTTGTGCCAGCCGCCGGGGAGCGCGTGCGGCTCGTCTTCGTCGGCAATCATTGCCGGGGTTCCACGTTCAAGGACGGTCTGGACATCGTCACCCCAGCGCTCACGGCGCGCATCGACGAGATCATGCGCGACATGCCGGGCGTGTATTTCTCCCGCATCGACCTGCGCTACGACACGCTAGAGGCGTTGCGCGGGGGCCGAGACTTCAAGATCATCGAGTTCAACGGCTCCGGCTCCGAGGCCACGCATATCTGGGACCCGGAGATGACGCTGGGCCGCGCCTACAAGACGCAGTTCTTCCATTACGGCGAGTCCTTCAAGATAGGCGCTGCAATCCGCAGCCGCGGGCTGCAACCAACGGGGCTGCTGAAACTGGCGGCCTTGTGGTGGCACCAGAAGCGGCTGATGTCCGCCTATCCCACCAACGACTAACAACCTGCTCCAGAACTCTACTCCGGCGAGCCGGAGCGACTTCTGGAGCAGGTTCTGCACTTACATAAAGGACACCGGGTCGATATCCACATCGACCCGCACGGCGCGCGGCACTTCCACCCGCGCCAGCCAGTCCCGCAGCAGTGGCTGGACCGCGATCTCGCGCACGGTCTTCAGCAACAGGCGACGGCGGAACCTCCCGCGCAGCAGGGCGATGGGCGCCGGGGCGGGGCCGAGCACCTCTACCCCCTTCCCTTGCGGCGCGGCGCGGGCAAGGTCGCGCGCGGCCTGATCGGCCAAACGTTCATCCGTGGCACTTATAATAAGGGCAGCTAGACGCCCGAATGGCGGCCAGTGGCCGGGCCGTCGCTGCGCCGCCTCCTGCGCCAGGAATTCGGGTAAATCGCCAGAGAGCAGGGCCGCGATCACGGGATGTTCGGGCGCGAAGGTTTGCAGCAGCACCTGCCCCGGCGCCTCGGCCCGCCCGGCGCGCCCGGCCACCTGATGTAGCATCTGCACCGTATGCTCGCCCGCGCGCAGATCACCCCCGGCCAAGCCGAGATCGGCATCGACAACCCCCACCAGCGTAAGCAGCGGAAAGTGCCAGCCCTTGGCCACCATCTGCGTGCCGATGATGATCCCCACCTCGCGGCAATTGATCCGCCGCGCCGCCTCCGCCGCCTGGGCCGGACCGGCGATGATGTCAGAGGCCATGACCAGCGCCTCCGTCTCGGGGAAGGCTTCCGCCACCTCCTCGGCAATGCGCTCCACCCCCGGGCCGATCGGCACGAAGGAGTTCTCCGCCTCGCAGGAGGGGCAGAGCACCGGCTTAAGCGTGGTGTGGCCGCAATGGTGGCAAACCAGCCGTGCGTGGGAGCGGTGTTCCACCAGCCAAGCGCTGCAATGCGGGCAGGCCATCCGGTGGCCGCATTTGCGGCACAGGGTTAGCGGGGCGTAGCCGCGGCGGTTGAGGAACAGCATCGCCTGCTCGCCACGCTCCAGCGCCTCGCGCATAGACGTCAGCAGCTTGGGCGAGAGAAACTTGCCGCGCTCCGGCGGGTCCTGCCGCAGATCGACGGCATGGATCGCCGGCAGGCCCGCACCGCCATGGCGTGAGGGCAGGTCCAGCTTCCGGTAGCGCCCCTGGGCGGCGTTCTCCACGCTCTCCAGGCTCGGCGTGGCACTCACCAGCACGGCCGGGCAGGCGCAAAACTTGGCGCGCACCACCGCCATGTCACGCGCGTGGTACATCACCCCGTCCTCCTGCTTGAAGGCGCTCTCGTGTTCCTCGTCCACGACGATGAGCCCGAGCTTGGGAAAGGGCAGGAACAAAGCCGAGCGCGCGCCCACCACCACCTCCGCCCGGCCCTCGGCCACGGCGCGGAACGTTTCGCGCCGCTGCGCCGGGGTGAGGTCCGAATGCCAGACCGCCGGCGGGGCGCCGAAACGGGCGGCGAAACGCTCCAGGAACTGGATGGAGAGCGCGATTTCGGGCAGCAGCACCAGCACTTGGCGGCCCAGGCGCAGCGCCTCGGCCGCGGCCTCCAGATACACCTCGGTCTTGCCCGAGCCGGTCACGCCGTCCAGCAGCGTCACCTCGAATTTTTGTGCCTGCACGGAAGTCCGCAGCGCCTTGGCGGCTGCCTCTTGCGCCGGGGAAAGTACTGGGCCGGCCAGGCTGGCATCCGCCCCCCCGAAACTGAACTGCTTGGCCCGCTTTGGCGGTGCCGCGAGCAGTTGCTCCTTCAGCCCCAGGGCCAGCACATCGCCGCGCCGGGCCAGCGTGTAGCCCGCCACCCAATCGATGAATTTGCGGGTCGTCTCCGGCAGCGGGGGGAAGGCGTATACCCCGGCGATGGGCTTCACCTTCACCGCCATGTCCGGCTTGTCATCCCACACCGCCCCCGCCACCATCCGCGAGCCCAGCGGCACCCGCACCAGCGTGCCCGGGACGAGCGGTTCGTCCGCCGCGTAGGTGAAGGCGGTGTCGAACTTGTAGGGGAGCAATACGCTCACACGGGTTGTTTGGGCAGGGGGCTCCATGCTGTATGCTTAAGCAGAGACCCAGAGCACCGGAAAGTAAACCATGAAATTCTTTGTCGATACGGCCGAAATCAACGAAATCCGCGAGCTCGCCGAAACCGGCCTGCTGGACGGCGTGACCACGAATCCCTCCCTCATCGCCAAGTCCGGCCGCAAGATCCTGGATGTGATCGCGGAGATCTGCGAGGTGGTATCCGGCCCGGTGAGCGCCGAAGTGGCCGCCACCGAGTACAAGCAGATGATGAAAGAGGCCAAGGTGCTGAAGAAGATCGCCAAGAACGTGGCGATCAAGGTGCCGCTGACGCCGGATGGCCTGCGCGCCTGCCATGCTCTTTCCCAGGAAGGCACCATGGTGAACGTTACCCTGTGCTTCTCCGCGGCCCAGGCGCTGCTCGCGGCCAAGGCGGGCGCCACCTTCATCTCCCCGTTCATCGGCCGGCTGGATGATATCGGCCATAACGGCATGGAATTGATCGCGGACATCGTGCAGATCTACGCCAACTACCCGGCGATCAAGACCGAGGTGCTGGCCGCCTCCATCCGCCACCCGATCCACCTGATCGAGGCCGCGAAGCTGGGCGCCGATGTCGCGACGATCCCGCCGGGCGTGATCAAGCAACTCTACAACCACCCGCTTACCGACAAGGGCCTCGCCGCCTTCCTGAAGGATTGGGCGGCCACCGGGCAGAGCATTGTCTGAGGACATTGCCTCTGACTTTTTGGGCTGGCTCGGCGCCGAGCGCCGGGCCGCTGAAAAAACGCTGGAAACCTACAGGCGCGATGTGCGCGGGTTTCTCGACTTCCTCGCCGGACATACCGGCGAGGCCCCTACTCTGGAGACTCTGCGCGAGCTTCAGGCCGCGGATATCCGCGCCTGGCTTGCCGTGGCCGCCAAGGCGGGCGACATCAACGCCACCCGCGCGCGCAAGCTCTCCGCGATCAAGACCTTTTTCCGCTTCCTGAAGAAACGCCATGGCGTGGAGAACACCGCGCTGGCGCTAATCTCCCGCCCCCGGCCGAAACGCCCTCTGCCCAAGGCCCTGAGCGCCGAACATGCCTTGGCCGTAGCGGAGGACATTGGCGAGGTCGAGGATAGCCCGGCCCTGCAGGCGCGCGATGCCGCGCTGATGACGCTGCTCTACGGCGCGGGGCTGCGCATCAACGAGGCTCTTTCGCTGAACATTGACGACCTGCCCGCGGCGGATGGCGCGCTGCGCGTCACCGGCAAGGGCAACAAGCAGCGAATCGTGCCGCTGCTGCCGGCAGTGCGGGCAGCACTCGCCGCCTGGCTGAAGCTGCACCCGAATCCGGGGCGGGACGAGCCCTTGTTCGTGGGCGCGCGTGGCGGGCGACTGAATGCCGGGGTGGCGCAGAAAGCCCTGCGCGATTTCCGCCGCTTCAATGGCCTGCCCGAGCACGCCACGCCGCACGCGCTGCGCCACTCCTTCGCCACGCATCTCCTCGCCGGCGGGGCTGATTTACGCGCGATCCAGGAACTACTCGGCCATGCCAGCCTCTCCACCACGCAGCGCTACACGGATGTCGACACCGCCCAGCTTCTCGACGTCTGGCGCCGGGCGCATCCACGTACCCGGGCATAGATTGCCCTGCTGGCCACCTATGTGTAAGGCAAGCCTATGAACGTAATAGACCATATGATGATTCAGCCGGGCTACGCGTTTTCCGGACTGCTCGTGGGCTTGGCCGTGGGTATGACGGGCGTTGGCGGCGGTTCGCTGATGACCCCTATTCTCGTGCTTGTTTTCGGCCTTCACCCCACCACCGCAGTTGGCACCGACCTGCTGTTCGCCGCCGCCACGAAAACCGTGGGCACCACCATCCACAGCGCCGGCAAAACCGTGGACTGGACCATCGTGCGCCGTCTGGCCACCGGCTCCGTTCCCGGGACCATTCTGAGCCTGCTCGCGATCAGCCTTTTCGGCATCAACAGCAAGGCGGTCACCACCGCGATCACCACGGCGCTGGGCGTGGCCCTGCTGCTGAGCGCCACATCGCTGCTGTTCAAGAACCAGATCGCGCGCGCCATCAGCCGGCGCTACCCGAATTTCGGCGACGGCAGCTCATACAAGCTGACGATCGCGGTCGGCTTCATTCTTGGCGTGCTGGTGTCGCTCTCTTCCGTCGGCGCCGGGGCGCTGGGCACCATCGCCCTGCTCATCCTCTACCCGCGCCTCCCGGTCGTGCGCATCGTCGGCTCGGACATCGCCCATGCCGTGCCGCTGACCCTGCTCGCCGGCATGGGGCATTGGTATCTGGGCACCATCAATTTCCATATACTGGAGTCGCTGCTCGTGGGGTCGATCCCTGGCATCGTCATTGGCAGCTACGCGGCGCGCTACGCGCATGACAGGGTGCTGAAGCTGCTGCTGGGCGCGATCCTCTTCATCGTCGGGCTGAAGATGCTGTCGAAATAGGCGGGGCGGCTGACGCGGAACTTGAGAATTTCGCGCCGCCTGTTCCACGGTGCCACCCCTGACCTCGCGCTTTGCTCAGCCACGAAAACTCATTATTGACGCTCGCATGAGCATCGCCATTGAAAGTTTGGACGAGCCGACAATTCAGCCCTACGCAGCCTCGCGGCCGGCAGAATGCAAATTCCCACTCGTGCAAGCGCTCCGCGCCCTGGCAGCACTGGCCATCGCCTTCGCGCATACGGCCTATGATGGGCTGACGATGACGCCGGGGGCGCATGGTCTTGCCTGGCTTTTTCATGCCTTCGCCTGGGCTGGCGGTGTGGACGTGTTTTTCGTCATGTCCGGCTTTGTCATTGCCTGGTCGTCGCGCTCGCTCTTCGGCCGTGCCGGTGCGGCGCGCCAATTCCTGGCTAGGCGGTTGGCACGCATCGTGCCGCTCTACTGGCTGATGACGACGCTGTTCCTCGCCAGCCTCTTGCTGCTGCCCGGGGCGATTAACGGCGATATCGGCGGTCCTGCCTATATTGCAAAAAGCTATCTCTTCATTCCGGCCGCGCGGCCGGACGGGCTGGTGCAGCCGGCGTTTGGGCTCGGCTGGACGCTGAATTTCGAGATGTTTTTCTATTTCGTTTTCGCGATGTTTCTGCGACTTACCAGGACAACAGCGGTAATTTCCGCAGCGGCGCTGCTCGGCGGTTTTGTTCTGCTCGGCCAGACCGGCATCCTGCCCGGGACAATTCTGAACACATGGTCGCAGCCGATCGTGCTGGAATTCTGCGCCGGGATGTTTCTGGGCCTAGTACCCGGGCGCGTGACATTTCCAGTCGCAGCGCGCACCGTGCTTGTTATCGCGGCATTCGCGCTGATGGTCGCGGCCCCGCCTTGGCCCCGCGTCTTTAGCCTGGGACTGCCGGCCTTGGCGCTGGTCGCCGCCGCCGTCACCGGCCCGCAGGAAGGGCGGTTGCCGCGTCTAGAAATCTGGCTGGCGCGTCTCGGCGACGCGTCCTATGCGCTCTATCTCGTGCATCCCTTCGTGATGCGTGCGGGGGCTTTGCTCTGGACACATCTGCACCGGCCGGGCGGCGCGGCCGATTATGTCGTGCTGTGCCTCATCTGCTCGCAAGCGGCGGCGCTCGCCCTGCACCGCATATTCGAGCGGCCGGTCACCGCTTGGCTGCGCCGCTGGATTGAGCCGTCCTTGCGTCTGTATCCACAAACGAACTAGCCCTTGGTTTTAGCGGTCAATTTCATGCGTTTAGCTTGAACCTGCCGATTCAACCTAAACGCATATTGATCTAGGCACTGGCTTAACGACGCCGCCAAGCTGTCTGCTCAAACAGGACCAGTTCACACGAGCGCCGGGGAACTCGTCTATAGCTGGTGCATATTTCAAGCAGACCGTGTGAAAACTCTACCGAAACGGATTCCGGCGCAGCATGTGACGCGGCAGAATCTGGCATCATGACGCACATCTCAGGTCGCGACCGAGCGCGGAGGCTGCTTCTGCCAGAATCTCTGGACGAATACGTCGGTCCGGATAACCCCGTTCGCTTCATCGATGCTTTTGTGCGGGAGCTGGATCTCGCCGCCGCGGGCTTTGCCCGCGTGACGGTGAAAGCGACCGGCTGCCCCGGTTATTCGTCAACAGCAAGGCCATTTATAAGCGACGAAAAGAGACGGTCGAGCCTTCTTTCGCCGATGCCAAGCAGCTGTTCGGCCACCGCACAGAATATCAAGAAAATCGCCATGGCCCTCACCAAGGCGCCAAGCCCGGCCTGATGGAGAAAAACCAGCCACCAACCCGGCAAAGCACAAAAGCCAACAAAAAATAAAACAAACCCCGCCAAAAATGACGGGGTTTGTCAGTTATCTGAGGCGCCCTGCAGGGCGCCTTTTGCTCGTCAGCCGGGAACTGTTTTACGCCATATCCGCCTTGTGCGGCGCGATGGAGTCGACCATCGCCTGTGCCGAAATCAGCTGGTCGGTCGCCTCCCGATACTCATCGGCATTGTGCGGATCCACCGCGGCATACACTTCCTTGGCCTTGGCCAAGCTGTCCGCCGCCTTGGCCGGGTCCAGATCGGCCTGGCGGATGATCTCATCCGCCAGTACGGCGCAACGGGACTCGGTAATCTCGGCAAAGCCGCCGGAGACGAAGAAGCGGTCGGTGACCTGGCCCTTCTCGTAGATGTCCACCAGCCCGCCGCGCAGACCGGTGATCAGCTCCGAGTGCCCCGGGAGCACGCCGATATCGCCCTCCGTGCCGGGGATGACGACCATGTCGACGTCACGCGCCAGCAGCAGCTTTTCCGGGCTGATGATTTCCAGGGCGATGGCCATCGATTAAGCCTTCGCGGTGAGGGATTCGGCCTTGGCGATGGCTTCCTCGATGGTGCCGACCATGTAGAACGCCGCCTCCGGCAGGTGGTCGTACTCGCCAGCCACGATGCCCTTGAAGGAACGGATGGTATCCTCGACCTTCACGAACACGCCCGGCGAGCCGGTGAACACCTCGGCCACATGGAAGGGCTGGGAGAGGAAGCGCTCGATCTTGCGGGCACGGGCGACGACCAGCTTGTCGTCCTCGGAGAGTTCGTCCATGCCCAGAATGGCGATGATGTCCTGCAGGGACTTGTAGGTCTGCAGGATGCGCTGCACGTCGCGCGCCACCTGGTAGTGTTCCTCACCCACGATGCGCGGGTCGAGCGAACGGGAGGTGGAGTCCAGCGGGTCCACGGCCGGGTAGATGCCCTTCTCGGCGATTGCGCGGTTGAGCACCGTCGTCGCGTCGAGGTGGGCGAAGGTCGCAGCCGGCGCCGGGTCGGTCAGGTCGTCCGCCGGCACGTACACGGCCTGCACGGAGGTGATGGAGCCCTTCTTGGTGGAGGTGATTCGCTCCTGCAGGGCGCCCATGTCGGTGCCCAGGGTCGGCTGGTAACCCACCGCGGAGGGGATGCGGCCCAGCAGCGCGGACATCTCGGCACCGGCCTGGGTGAAGCGGAAGATGTTGTCCACGAAGAACAGCACGTCCTGGCCTTCCACGTCGCGGAAGTACTCGGCCATCGTCACGCCGGAGAGGGCGACGCGCGCGCGCGCGCCCGGCGGCTCGTTCATCTGGCCGTACACCAGGGCCACCTTGGAACCCTCGGTGGTGTTCTCGCCCAGCTTGATAACGCCGGCGTCGATCATTTCGTGGTACAGATCGTTACCCTCGCGGGTACGCTCGCCCACGCCGGCGAACACGGACACCCCGCCATGGCCCTTGGCGATATTGTTGATCAGCTCCTGGATGAGAACGGTCTTGCCCACGCCGGCGCCACCGAAGAGGCCGGTCTTGCCGCCCTTCTGGTAGGGGGCGAGCAGGTCGATGACCTTAATGCCGGTGACGAGGATTTCGGCCGAGGCGGACTGCTCGTCGAAGGCCGGGGCGTCGCGGTGGATCGGCATGTGGGCGGCGGCCGGGATCTCGCCGCGCTCGTCGATCGCCTCGCCGATCACGTTGAGGATACGCCCCAACGTGCCCGGGCCGACCGGCACCGAGATCGGCGCGCCGGTGTCGGTCACTTCCTGGCCGCGAACCATGCCGTCGGTGCTGTCCATGGCGATGCAGCGCACGGTGCGCTCGCCCACTTCCTGGGCGACTTCAAGCACCAGACGGCGGTTGCCCACCTTGGTCTCCAGCGCGTTCTGGATGAAGGGCAGCGCGCCGTCGAACTGCACGTCGACGACCGCACCCATGATCTGCGTCACTCGGCCGGTGTTGTTGCTTGTCATCTCTCTGTCCTCAAACGGCTTCCGCGCCGGAAATGATTTCAATCAGTTCTTTGGTGATGTTCGCCTGCCGCGCCCGGTTATAGCTGAGCGACAGTTTCTTGATCATCTCGCCCGCGTTGCGCGTGGCGCTGTCCATGGCGGTCATCTGCGCCGCGTAGAAGCCGGCGCTGTTGTCCAGCAGGGCGGCGTAAATCTGCACCGCGAGATTGCGCGGCAGCAGGCGGTCGAGGAGCGTGCCGTCATCCGGCTCGACCTCGTAGTTGTGTTCCGTCTTGTTGTCGTTCGCCGTCGGCTGGGCGGCCGGGATCAGCGGCCGCTCCGTCACTTTCTGGGTCATGACATTGTGAAAGTGGTTGAACACCAGGGTTACAACGTCGTACTCGCCGGCCTTGAAGCCGCGCACCAGTTCCTGCGCCACCGCTTCGGCATCCGCGAACCCGACTGTCTTCTTACCGACGAAGTTCTTGCTGCCGACGATTTTGTCGCCCAGATCCCGCCGCAGCGAGTCGTTACCCTTGCGGCCCAGGGTGAACACCTTCACGGTCTTGCCCTCGGCCTCAAGGCTTTTCACCTTGGCGCGAATGGTCTTGGCGATGTTGGCATTGAAGGCGCCGGCCAGACCGCGGTCAGCGGTAACGGCGACGAGCAGATGCGTCTGGCTCTTGCCGTTGCCGACCAGCAGCGGGCTGGCATTCTGGTTGCCCGCCTCGGAGGCCGCCAGAGCCGCGAGCATCTCGCCCATCCGGCTGGAATAGGGGCGTGCCGCCTCGGCCTGCGCCTGCGCGCGGCGCAGCTTGGCGGCCGCCACCATCTTCATGGCTTTCGTGATCTTCTGCGTCGATTTGACGGAGTTGATCCGGTTACGCAGGGTTTTCAAGGAGGGCATGGGCTTATCCGAACGTGCGGAGCAGGTTCTCGATGAAGGCGATCAGCTTGGCCTCGGTCTCCGGCTTGATCTGCCCGTCGGTCTCGATCGCCTTGACGATCTCCGGCGCATTCACCTTGATCGAGGTCAGCAGGGACGCCTCAAACTTACCGACGTCGGACACCGCGACGGTATCGAGGTAGCCGCGCGTTCCGGCGAACACGGAGATAACCTGCTCGGCCACGGAGAGCGGGTTGAACTGCGGCTGCTTCAGCAGCTCGGTCAGGCGCGCGCCGCGGGCCAGCAGCTTCTGCGTGGCGGGGTCGAGGTCGGAGGAGAACTGGGCGAAGGCCGCCATTTCGCGGTACTGCGCCAAGTCCAGCTTGATCTTGCCGGCCACCTGCTTCATCGCCTTGATCTGGGCGGCGGAGCCGACGCGCGACACGGACAGGCCGACGTTGATGGCGGGGCGGATGCCCTTGAAGAATAGTTCCGTCTCCAGGAAGATCTGACCGTCGGTGATGGAGATCACGTTGGTCGGGATGTAGGCGGAAACGTCGCCGGCCTGGGTCTCGATGATCGGCAGGGCGGTGAGTGAACCGGCGCCCTTGTCGTCGGACATCTTGGCCGCGCGCTCCAGCAGGCGGGAGTGCAGGTAAAACACGTCGCCCGGGTAGGCTTCACGTCCCGGCGGACGGCGGAGGAGCAGCGACATCTGGCGGTAGGCGACGGCCTGCTTGGAGAGGTCGTCATAGCCGATCAGCGCGTGCATGCCGTTGTCACGGAAAAACTCGCCCATGGCGCAGCCGGTATACGGGGCCAGGTACTGCATCGGGGCCGGGTCGGAGGCGGTGGCGGCGACGACGATGGAGTATTCCATCACGCCGTATTCCTCGAGGGTGCGCACCAGCTGCGCCACCGTGGAGCGCTTCTGCCCGACCGCCACGTAGATGCAGTACAGCTTCTTGCTCTCATCGCCAGTGGCGTTGACGGCCTTTTGGTTAATGATGGCGTCGACGATCAGCGCGGTCTTGCCGGTCTGGCGGTCGCCGATGATCAGCTCGCGCTGGCCGCGGCCGACGGGAACCAGCACGTCGATGGCCTTGATGCCGGTCTGCATGGGCTCGTGCACGGACTTGCGGGGAATGATGCCGGGCGCCTTGGTCTCAACCAGGCGGCGCTCGGCGAACACCACCGGACCCTTGCCGTCGATCGGGTTGCCCAGCGCGTCCACAACGCGGCCCAGCAGACCCTTGCCCACCGGCACGTCGACGATCTGGCCGGTACGGGTGACAGTGTCGCCCTCGCGGATTTTCATGTCCTCGCCGAAGATCACGACGCCGACATTGTCAGCCTCGAGGTTCAGCGCCATGCCTTTGACACCGGCGCCGGGGAAATCCACCAGCTCGCCAGCCTGCACGTTGCTCAGGCCGAAGACGCGGGCAATGCCGTCACCCACGGAGAGGACCTGGCCGGTCTCGGCCACATTGGCTTCGGTGTCGAAATCCGCGATCTGACGCTTCAGGATCTCGGAGATTTCGGCTGGGCGGATCTCCATGTCAGGCAGCTCCCTTAAGAGAATAGTTGAGCCGGTTAAGGCGTGACTTCAGGCTTGTATCGAAAATTTTGGTGCCGACTTTCAGCACCAGACCGCCGAGCAGGCTGGGGTCGGTATGCTCGACGAGCCGGACATTGCCGTAGCCGGCTTCGGCCAGGCGGGCGCACAGCTGAGTGCGCTGCAAACCGGTGAGTTCATGCGCGGCGGTGACATCGGCCACCACCTCGCCGCGCTTGGCGGCGACATAGGCAGCGAAACCGGCGATCAGGGCCGGCAGGTCGCGTAGGCGGCGATTCATCACGGCCACGTTGACGAAATTACGGACCAGCGGACCAAAGCCCTGGGCCGTCAGCGCCTCATTCAGCGCCGGGCGGGCCTTGGCGGTGTCGGTCAGCGGGTTGGCCAGGAGATGCTTGAGCGGCGCGCTCTCGGCAATCAGCCGGCCCAGAACCTCCATCTGCTCAACCACCTCATTCAGGGCGTTCTGCTCGAAAGCCAGTGCATACAGAGCCGCCGCGTAGCGCGCGGTCAGCCCGGTCTCGCCAATGCCTGTGATCTCGGCCAATATTTTTGCCCCGCCTAGTTGCCGTGGTCCAACATTCAAGCCCCTTTAGCCGGGGCTGCGCGGGGCAGTAACATAGGGTTTTGTGCGCAGCAAGGCCGGAACCGATTTGGCGTCCGTCAAGAATTAACTGTTCCATCCTTGAGCATATCCTCCGTCGGAGCCGTACGCTCCCGGGCGGCGATCGGCCCGGCCTCATTATACGCGTAACAGCTGTTGAGCATGCTGTGCGCCACCTGCGGCTCCGCTCCCAGATGATTCGCCGGCGCGGGCTTGTCCGCAGGCTTGCGCAGCCCATGGCTGGTCTGGAACGCGACGGTGGCCACCTGCTGCAGCAGCTCGCGCAGATGCGTGCAGCCCTCCACCCCGCGCACGCGCTGGGCCGCCTGGGTGAGGAAGCCCTTGCCGATGACCAGCCCCGCGAGGCGCTCAAAATTGGGCGCCACCTCCGGGCAGATCGAGTACGGCGTGGCGTCCATCGCGGCCTCGCAGGAGACGATCTCCAACCCGGGCGTCAGCGTCATGCGCAGCCACATGTCATGCAGCGGCTCCCCGGCATGGATGCCGTTCCGGTCGATGTTGGGGGCGCTGTAGGTCTTCACGTCCGTCATATGGGCCTCGATATCCATCAGCCCGTCCTCGCGCTCATAGCCGCTGAGGCGGATGTCGCGCATATGCAATAGGCGGCGTGGAACGGTGCGGCTGAGCGGCATGGTCGGTTCTGGCCCTTGGCTGTGAAAACCCCTTCGCGGGTTCCTGTGGAGCGAGACTTGTTCTATTCCCGCAACGCGCAAGAAAACGCAAATTCAGGAGAGTGGTGGAGAATGACCGCGAACGCCAGCGCCACGGCCGGACCGGAACGGCGTGAGTACAGCCACGCCGAGCGGCTGCGGGTAATCACCGGCGTTCTCACTTGTATATTGCTGGTGGCGCTGGACCAGTCCGTGGTCCTGCCCGCCATCCCGCAGATCGCGGCCAGCCTGCACGGCGTCTCGCATCTCTCCTGGGTGATCTCGGCCTATCTGCTCACCACCACCGCGACTACGCCAATCTACGGCAAGCTCTCCGACCAACTGGGGCGGCGCGCCGTGCTGACCCCCGCCCTGCTGGCATTCCTGGCCGCGTGCGTGGTCTGCGCCCTGGCGGATTCGGTACCGATGCTGGCGCTCGGCCGGGCGTTGCAAGGGCTTGGCGGCGGGGGGCTGGTGGCCGTCGGCCAAGCGGCGGTGGCCGATGTGGTGCCGCCGCGCGAGCGCGGGCGCTACCAGGGCTGGTTCGCCACCACCTGGGCGTTTTGCTCCATCGCAGGGCCGGTCGCCGGCGGGCTCATCACGCAGCACCTTTCCTGGCGCTGGATCTTCTGGGGCAATTTGCCGTTGGTGGCCATTGCGCTGATCACGAGCACACGAGCATTGCGGGGCCTGCCCGCGGCCGGCGCCCGGGGGCGAATCGACTATGCCGGGGCGCTGCTGCTGATGTTCAGCGTCGCTGCCACGGTGCTGGCGCTGACCGAAGGCGGTACGGACTTCCCCTGGACCTCGGCGCCCGAAGCGGCGCTCTGGGCCGCGGCCCTGCTCGGCTTCGCCCTGCTCGCGGCGCAGCAGCGCACCGCCCCAGCACCGCTGCTGCCCGGCCCGCTGCTGGGCCGGATCGGCCATGTCGCAGCACTCGGCGGACTGAGTTCAGCGGCCATGTTCACCGCCATCTTCCTGCTGCCGCTGCTGCTGCAATGGACCTATGGCGAGACCGCCTCCACCGCCGGAATGCATCTGGTGCCCCTGCTATTTGCCACCGCGATTGGCGCTTTCGCCGCCGGGCAGGTCACACGGCGCACGGGGCGGGTGAAGCCTATTCTGGCCACGGGGCTGCTGGTCGGCGCAAACGGCTTCGCGCTGCTCTGCCTAAGCCTGCACGCCAAGAGCCCGGCCTGGCCGGTGGCATTCACCGCCCTGACGGGAATTGGGCTGGGCGCGCTGATGCCGACAACACTGGTGACGGTGCAAAGCCTTGCCAACCGGAGCGAGATGGGCGCGGCGACAGGCATATTGCTGGTGGTGCGCGCCATGGGCGGCACGCTTGGCGCCACGCTGGCGGGCCTGGCCATCACCCTGGCCGGTCACGCCACGGCTTCCGGTTTCCGGTTCGGCTTCCTTACAGCCGCGCTGTTCCTGGTGCTGGGCCTCGGCTTGGTGGCACGCCTGCCGGAGATCGACCTGCGCCCCAGCGTGGCCACCGGCACAAAGGTATAAAAAAACCGGCCAGGAGACGCCCCCTGGCCGGCATAACAGTGTTTTGTAGGGGTTCTTATTCCGCCGCGACGGTCCGCACCACGGCCGGCTTGGTCAGCAGGTAGTAGAACAGGCCCGCGGCGATGAAGGAGACGATGAAGGTGGAGTCGCCAAGCTGCGGGAACTTCGCCGCCACCGGTCCGACATAGATCGCCTGGTTGTAGAACGGCCAGGACACCGCGATGGACGCCACCCAGGCCACGAAGGCGGGGCTGATGCCGATGCGCGAGCCGCGGTTGGTGGTGTGGCAGAACAGGGTGATGGCGATCCAGGGCATGGTCCAGTAGCCGAGCACCAGCAGGAAGTTCTCGTAGTTGGTGATGAAGTTGGCCGCCGCCAGAATCGCGATGATGGTGCCGATGCCGCCCGTGATCAACGACGCGACATGCTGCTTCAGCTTCACCCCCACCGCCAGGGCGGAGAGCGTGGCGGAGTAGATGTTGATGATGTTGGCGCTGACGGTGCCGAGGATGACGGCGATCAGGAACGGCACCTTGAACCATTCCGGCATCCAGGATGTGAACAGGTCTGACGGCTTGGTGAAGGAGACGGCGGCGCCCAGCAGCGCGCCCAGCGCCTCGATCCACACGGTGGAGATCACCGAGCCGAGGAAGGCGTAGGAGAACACCGTCTTCTTCACCTCGGCGGCGCCGGTATCCGTGCGCAGGTAGCGGGTATAGTCGGAGGAATAGGGAATCCAGCCGACCATGTAGCCCACCATGATGGACACTGTGAGGATGAAGGCGCCCGAGAAGCCGCCCACCGCCGCCTCGGCCTTCACATTTTCCGGCACGGAGAGGCCGAGATGCTGCACCGCGACCACGGTAAGCGCCAGGAAGGCCAAAATGAGGAAATAGACGAGGTACTTCTCCGCCGTCTGGATCAGGTCATGCCCGAAGAAGGCAATGGCAACCTGCACCAGCGAGAGGATGACGACGCCCACAATGAGGCTGCCGCCAAAGAAATACTGCAGCGCATAGGCCCCCGCGATCGTGTTGACCGCGAACCAGGAGAAGCCTCCGAAGAAATTGAGCAGCGAGGGCAGCTTGTTGCCCAGCGGGCCGAACCAGCTGGCACCCTGGATCATCTGCGGGCGGCCGTAATCCACGCCGAAGGTGCTGAAGAAGGCCAGCACCAGCCCACCCAGCACGTTGGCGATGAGGATGGCCAGCACGGCCGATGAGAAGGACAGGCCAAGCCAGCCAGTGGCCAGCGCGCCGGTGGTCAGCGTCGCGAACTCGATATTCGCCGCCATCCACAGGCCAAAGACGGCCTTCGGGCTGCCGTGCCTCTCCTTCAGGGAGACTTCGGCAATGCCTTTTTCTTCGATAATACCATACAGCTCGGGGGTTACTTCGGCGGTCATTCCTCACTCCCTCAGGGGGCCGGCCCAAAAAACATTACCCCGCGGACGTGGCCGGACTCTGCCGGCGCCGTTACAGGACCAACTGGTACACCTGCCGTTTTATGAACAAAGGGTCAAGCAAATCTACATGCTTGTCTATTGCTGCAAGGCGTTCTGTAGCGGGGAGGCCACATACATCCCCTCCGGCCCGCCCATCCCCGGCAGTACACGATGCATCAGCAGCAGCACACAGAGCAACAGGATGAACCAGCCAATCCCGCCGCCGATGAGACGCATCGCCAGAACCACGGCGGCAACGACCATGAGCAGCAGGAAAGTAAGCTGTAGGCTGGGACTGCCCACCCCTGCGGCGAGCATGAAAATGGTAAACCCGTTATCGACAATCCCGACGCCGGACATCACAAGACTGACGACGTAAAAAATAGCGCCACCGAATTCGTTGATGAACTGCTGCATAACCGCCCCCTGATGGGGCAACGTATAGCATATTCCGTTGCCCGTTTAAGCTTTATTCCAAGCGCTCAACCTCCCGCAGCGCGGGAAACAGCCTCATCCACAGCAGAGCCACGGCCAGGGTACCCGCGCCGCCGAGCACCACCGCCGGCACCGTGCCAAACAGCGCGGCGGTGAACCCGCTCTCGAAGTCGCCGAGCTGGTTGGAAGCATTGATGAACAGGAAATTCACCGCCCCTACCCTGCCGCGCATCTCGTCGGGCGTCCGCAGCTGCACGAGTGAGAGGCGGATGACCACACTGACCATGTCCGCCGCGCCCATGACGAACAAGGCCAGGACGGTAAGCGGCAGCAAGCGCGACAAGCCGAAGGCGATGGTCGCCAGCCCGTACAGGATCACCGCCTGGAACATGCGCATCCCCACCCGGCGCGAGAGGGGCGAATGTGCCATCCAGGCGCTGACCAGCAGTGCGCCCACCGCCGGGGCGCCGCGCAGCACGCCCAGCCCCCAGGGACCAGTGTGCAGTATGTCCCGGGCATAGACGGGTAGCAGCGCGGTGGCGCCGCCCAGCACGACGGCGAACAGGTCGAGCGAGATGATGCCCAGGATCTCCGGACTGCGCCGCACGAATTCGACCCCGGCGAACAGGGCTTTCAGCGTGGGCGGTTCCCTTGGCGCCACCGGGCGGTCCACGCTGAGCGCCCCGGCCATGAGCATCGAGACCACCCAGGCGGCGGCCATGGCGGCATAAGGCGCGGCGGGGGAAAGCGCGTAGATGAGGCCGCCCAAAGCCGGGCCCAGAATGGCCGCCGCCTGGAAGGCCGATGAGGACATGGCCGTCCCCTTTTGCAAAAATCCACCGGGCACCACGGCGGGGAGCAGGGCGCCTACCGCCGGGTTCTCGAAGGAGCGCGCCGCGCTCATCACCACCACGGCGGCATAGATCTCGGCCACGTTCAGCCAGCCAGCGAAACTGCCCCAGGCCAGGAACATCGCGGCAACGCCTTCGATGAGCTGACAGACCTGGGCCACGCAGCGACGGTCGAAGCGGTCGGCGGCTTGACCGGCGAAGAAGGTGACCCCAGCCGAGGGCAGAAACTGCACCAGGCCGACAAGGCCAAGCGCCAGCACGCTATGGGTGAGGGCATAGACCTGCCAGCCAATGGCAACCGCCCCGATCTGGTAGGCGAAGCTGGAGAAGGCGCGGCCGAAGAGGAACATCCGGAAAGGGCGATGGCCGAGCAACTCGCGCGTGCGGGGCGACGTGACAGACTCGGTGCCGGAGCTCATGGCCGGAGTCTACCAGCCATGCCGCGGCGCGCCAGGGAGATTCGGGCGCAACGCTTGCGCGCGCGCGGCTTTGGCCCTACTCCACCCTGCACTTTTCTTCAGTTTGGAGTTTTGTCATGTCCTACAGGGTTGCGGTTGTCGGTGCCACCGGTGCGGTTGGGCGCGAAATCCTCAAAACCCTCGCCCAGCGCAACTTCCCGGTGTCGGAAGTCGCTGCCCTCGCCTCCGGCCGCTCCGCCGGCCAGGAAGTCTCCTTCGGGGAGGATAAGGTTCTGAAGGTGCAGAACCTCGAGACTTTCGACTTCACCGGCTGGGATATCGGCCTGTTCTCCCCCGGCGCCTCGGTTTCCGCCGTTCACGCCCCGCGCGCGGGCGCGCAAGGCTGCGTGGTGATCGACAACACCTCCCATTTCCGCATGGACCCGGACGTGCCGCTGGTGGTGCCCGAAGTGAACCCGCAGGATCTGGCGAAGTTCGCCAAGAAGAACATCATCGCCAACCCGAACTGCTCGACCATCCAGATGGTGGTGGCGCTCAAGCCGCTGCACGACAAGTTCAAGATCAAGCGCGTGGTGGTGAGCACGTACCAGTCCGTCTCCGGCGCCGGCAAGGAGGGCATGGACGAGCTCTACAACAACACCAAGGCGCATTACGGGATCGAAGCCGACAAGATCAAGCCGGTCGTCTTCCAGAAGGACATCTCCTTCAACTGCATCCCGCAGATCGACGTGTTCATGGATGACGGCGCCACCAAGGAAGAGTGGAAGATGGCGGTCGAGACCAAGAAGATCCTCGACCCGAAGATCGACGTCATCGCCACCTGCGTGCGCGTGCCGGTGTTCATCGGCCATTCCGAGGCGGTGTACGTGGAGTTCGAGAACCCGGTGACCGTGAACGAGGCCCGCGCCCTGCTGCGCGCCGCCCCGGGCGTGGTGGTCGAGGACCAGCGCGTCGAGGGCGGGTACACTACGCCGGCCGAGTGCAAGGGCGAGGACGCGGTGTTCGTCTCGCGCATCCGCAAGGACCCGACGGTGCCGCACGGCCTCGCCTTCTGGTGCGTGTCCGACAATCTGCGCAAGGGCGCGGCGCTGAACGCGGTGCAGATCGCGGAAGCCCTGGTTGCCCAAGGCCTGCTGGCCAAGAAGGCGGCGTAACGCCGCATCTTCCGGCATCCGCCATGATTTAAGAAAAAGGGGCCTCGTCCGGGCCCCTTTTTCATGCAACGCGGCCCATGACAGCCGCCCCCCTTTTCGCGTAAAGCTCCCCCATGACCGGCACACCCCTCGACCTGATCCGCAACTTCTCCATCATCGCGCATATCGACCACGGCAAATCCACGCTGGCCGACCGGCTGATCCAGCATTGCGGCGGCCTCACCGCGCGCGAGATGACCGAGCAGGTGCTCGACAACATGGAGATCGAGAAGGAGCGCGGCATCACCATCAAGGCGCAGACCGTGCGCCTGGAATACCCGGCCAAGGACGGCAAGACTTATATATTGAACCTCATGGACACGCCCGGCCATGTGGACTTCGCCTATGAGGTGAGCCGCAGCCTCGCCGCCTGCGAGGGCTCGCTGCTGGTGGTAGACGCCTCCCAGGGCGTGGAGGCGCAGACGCTGGCCAACGTGTACCAGGCCATCGACGCGCACCATGAGATCGTGCCGGTGCTCAACAAGATCGACCTGCCCGCCGCCGATGTGCCGCGCGTGAAGCAGCAGATCGAGGATGTGATCGGCATCGACGCCTCCGACGCGGTGGAGATTTCCGCCAAGACCGGCCTGAATATCGAGGGCGTGCTGGAAGCGCTCGTCACCCGCCTGCCCCCGCCCAAGGGCGATGCCAATGCCGACCTCCAGGCCCTGCTGGTGGATAGCTGGTACGACCAGTATCTCGGCGTCGTCATCCTGGTGCGGATCAAGAACGGCGTTCTCCGGCGTGGCCAGAAGATCCGCATGATGTCCACGGGTGCTGTGCATCCGGTGGAGCAACTCGGCGTGTTCACCCCCAAGATGCGCCCGGTGGACCAGCTCGGGCCCGGCGAGATGGGCTACATCACCGCCGCCATCAAGACCGTGGCCGACTGCAACGTGGGTGACACCATCACCGACGACCGCCGCCCGGCCGCCGAGCCCCTGCCTGGCTTCAAACCCTCCATCCCCGTGGTGTGGTGCGGGCTGTTTCCGGTGGACGCCGATGATTTCGAGAAGCTGCGCGACAGCCTCGCCAAGCTGCGCCTGAACGACGCCAGCTTCCACTACGAGGCGGAGACCTCCGCCGCGCTGGGCTTCGGCTTCCGCTGCGGCTTCCTCGGGCTGCTGCACCTGGAAATCATCCAGGAGCGCCTCTCGCGCGAGTTCGACCTCAACATGATCGCCACCGCGCCATCCGTCGTCTACCATATATACAAGACCAACGGCGGGATGGAGGAGCTGCACAACCCGGCCGACATGCCGGACGGCTCGATCATCGACCATATCGAGGAACCCTGGATCAAGGCCACCATCATGGTGCCGGACGATTATCTCGGCGCCATCCTTACGCTCTGCTCCGAGCGGCGCGGCCAGCAGGTGGACCTTACCTATGTCGGCAACCGCGCCATGGCCGTGTACCGCCTACCGCTGAACGAGGTGGTGTTCGACTTCTACGACCGGCTGAAATCGGTCAGCCGCGGCTATGCCAGCTTCGACTACCAGATCGAGGATTACGCCGAGGCGGACCTCGTCAAAATCTCCATCCTGGTCAACCAGGAGCCGGTGGACGCGCTGTCCTTCATCGCGCACCGCTCCCAGGCCGAGACGCGCGGGCGCGCGATCTGCGGCAAGCTCAAGGACCTGATCCCCAAGCAGCTGTTCAAGATCGCCATCCAGGCCGCCATTGGCGGGCGGGTCATCGCGCGCGAGACCATCTCGGCCCTCTCGAAGGACGTGACGGCCAAGTGCTATGGCGGCGATATTTCCCGCAAGCGCAAGCTGCTGGAGAAGCAGAAAGAGGGCAAGAAGCGCATGCGCCAGTTCGGCAAGGTGGAGATCCCGCAGAGCGCCTTCCTCGCCGCGCTGAAAATGGACGCCTAAGGGACTTGGCAGGGCGGTTCTCTTTCGCTAGAGACTGCCCCCACGCCGTGCTGGAGAGATGGCCGAGCGGCTTAAGGCGCACGCTTGGAAAGCGTGTGTACGTTAATAGCGTACCCAGGGTTCGAATCCCTGTCTCTCCGCCATCCGGCACCGCCAGACAGCAAATTAAGACATTCACCCTCCGCGGTTAAATTTTCTGTACACTGACAAACACACCTGAATTGCCGGACTGTAACTTAATCTTTATTCGGCTGTAGTTTGTCTTCTCAAACCGTTAGAGAACTTGTAGCGTCCGCCTCGTGCGGGCTAGCCGTCCAACTTTCGTGTTACGTCGCGGGGGAAGCAGGCAAACCCTCCAATTATGGACATTTGGTTAGCCTTGCGTCAGCGTGTTCCGTGAATGGCCTTGCCTGAACATCGATTGCCGCAGGTGAGCGACAAGTGTCCGTCAGCACAGGGGCTGGTCGGGTTTTGAAGAACGAAATACAATTTCTCTACGTCGGGCTAGCGGTTCTTGGCCTTGGCATCATTTTTCTGCTGGTGGATCTGGCCCGCCGGGCGCGACGCAAGCGGCAGGAACAGCCAATCGACACCTCGATTTTCATGCAGAGCATGAGCGCGGAGCATCTGCGCTTCGTCGCCGGCGTCGATGATTCGGGGGCCCGTCCCCAGTCGCGCGAGAGCGAGCTGGCCGAACTGGAGCGGCACTTCAAGAACAACAAGAACAAAAACAAGAAAAAGCAGGAGACCACCAGCCTCCCGCCTGAAGCGGCCGCGGAAAAGCCGCTGCTCGACTACCTCGACCTGCCGCCCGAGCCGGAAGACCTGGCACCCGTGCAGGTGGTGGAACCGCGTCTCGAGCCGGTTTCCGAACCACACCCCGAAACTATACTCGAACATATCGACCTGCCGCCCGAGCCCGTGGCCTTGGCCGTGGAACCCGCCCCCCAGGCGGCTGAGCCGGAAGATAAAGATCCATTCGCCCTTTACCTGGAGGCTAACCTAGCTCCGGCGCCCATGCCTGAGGCCGCGCCGGAAGCCGCCATCCTCACCTGCGCCAGCTTCGGCGTCGGCTTCGGCGGCAAGGTGATCCTCGACAACGTCACGCTGGCGATCCCTGCACAGGGCATCACCGCGCTGATGGGCCCGGTTGGCACCGGCAAATCTACCCTGCTACGCTCGCTGGCCGGGCTGTATGGACAGAATGCCCTGTTCAAGAGCTGGGGCGAGGCGCTGTTCAAGGGCCGGCCCATCAGCGCCGAAAACCGCCCGCTGCTGGTGGCTCAGCGCATCCAGCTCACTCAGCGCTCGGCGCTCGAGAGCCTGCTGTTCCATGTGAAGGACCAGATGGCAGGCGTGCCGGCGGCCGAGCAGCGCGACTGGGCCAGCCAATGGCTGCGCCAAGTCGGCATGGAATACATAATCGACAAGCTCGACATCCCGTTCATGGAGCTGGACCAGCTGTCGCAGCGCGTCGTCACCATCCTGCGCGAGGCGGCAGCGGATTCGGCCCTGCTGATGATCGACGAGCCGACCTCCGGCCTCTCCGACGCCGACGCGGAGATCGTCCTGAGCCTGCTGCGGACGCTGGGGGCGCATGGCGCGCTTCTGGTGGTGCTGCATAACCAGAAGCAGGTGCGGATGATCTCTGATGAGATCATCCTGCTCGCCGGTGGCCGGGTGCAGGAGCAGGCAGCACCTGAGGCGTTCTTCAGCAACACCGCCAATCTGGTGGTGGCGCAGTTCGTCGCGACCGGCAGCGTTGCCGTGCCCGCCCCGGATGCCCCGGCGGAGGTCCTGGCCGACCATGTCCAGCCGCCCGGGCCGCTCTCGGTCGAAGCGATGGCCGCGATCAAGTCGGAAATCCGCGCCGCGCTGACGCCGGAGCCCGCGCCGGCTGAACCCGCCGCCATGGCCCCCGCGCCGGAACCTGTCTACACCCCTGCCCTTGCTGAACCGCGCCAGCACGAACGCGAGCACGCGGCGGTGACGCGTTTTCCTGGCGCGTCCTCCGGGCCGCGCGGCTTTGTCTGGATCGAGGAGGGCCGCTTGGCCGCGACACCGATGCCCGGCGTGTCCGCTGACATCGATTACGACCTCGACCTGCTGAAGAATGTCGGCGTGACCACGCTGATCACCCTGACCGAGCAGGACTTCCCACAGGACGCCCTGGCCCGGCACGGGCTGAAGAACGTGCATTTGCCGATCGCCGACCGCAAGGCGCCGACCCCGGCGGAGATGGACATGCTCGTGGCGCGCATGCGCGATCTGATGGACAACGGCAAGGTGCTGGCCGTGCACTGTCTGGCCGGACTCGGCCGCACGGGCACCATCCTCGCCGCCTATCTGGTGAAGGAGAAGGGCATGTCGGCGCACGGGGCGCTGAATCAGATCCGCCGCTTCAACCGCCAGTTCGTGCAGTCGGACGACCAGGAGGATTTCCTGCTCGAATACGAGGTGCAGCAGGAACAGGCCCTGCTGCGCAACCGCGCGGCTGGCCCTGACAGCCAGCCGTAAAAAGAAAAAAGTCTGGGGATAAGCCGCTAAAGGAACAGAGGCCGCAACCAAGCTGCCCCTGAACACTCACAAGCCAAGCGTTTTAAGGGATACCAGACCATGACCACCACCTCCGCTCTTGATGCGGCTGTCGCCCAATCGATCGGCACCATCCCCGAGTGCATGGCCGCCGGCTATATCGATGTAGGATCCGGCTTCCTGCTCAGCATCAAGACCGTCGACTCCCACCCGCGCGAGGTGATCGACCTGGTCGCCGCCGCGACCTCCGACCTGTTCCAGGGCGCCAATGTCTCCACCGTCGAGGCGATCTGGAAGCGCTCGCGCGGCGTCGACACCCCCCGCCACTACTTCCAGGAATTCATCGTCAACAGCGACAACGCGATCCACGTCTTCATCCGCGGCAAGAAGTACCAGGACTACGTGGGCGTGTTCGTCTGCCGCAACACCGCCAATATCGGCATGGTGCTGGCCAAGTCCCGCATGGCCATGCCGATGATCGAAAGCGCCGTTTAGAGTGCGATCGTATCAGGCTGAACAAAACACGGTTCAGCCTGATACGTAAATCGCCCTCTGCCTTATTAAAGAGACTGATTCACGTTTGAGGTTCAGTCACAAAACGATTCAACCTCAAACAATCGGGCTCTAAGCCACGCGCACTTCCCCGCCACGCGGCCACCCGCCGCGTGGCGAAAGCCGTCCCGCAAGCCGCGCGGGCGTGCTCACGCCCCCCCCTCCACGCCAAGCTGGCGCAGGAATTCCACCACGCCGCTCGTCGCCGGCGCGGCGATGACGTGGTCGAACACCTCCCCACCCGTCGGGTTGGGGTTGATCTCGAACAATTCACAACCACGCCGGTTGTGCATGGCCTCCGCCGCGAACCCGGCCGCCGGGTACACCAGCCCCGACGTGCCAATGGCGCAGAATATGTCGGCGGCATCGAGCGCCTCGGCGATCTCGTCCATGTGGTGGGGGATCTCGCCGAACCAGACGATGTCCGGCCGCATCACGCCGCTTCGCCCGCAGGCGGGGCAGGCAAGCTCCAGCCCGGCATCGTCCACATGTGGATGCGTCTCCTCGCACATCGTGCAACGCAGGCGGCGCAGCTCGCCATGCATGTGCAGCAGGCGGCGGCTGCCGGCGCGCTCGTGCAGGTCGTCCACGTTCTGCGTCACCAGCAGGAAATCCCCCCACCCCTCCCAGGCGCGCTCCAGCGCCGCCAGGGCGTAATGCGCGACGTTCGGTGCAACTTCATGCAACTGAGCGCGGCGGGCGTTATAGAAGCGGTGGACGAGATGCGGGTCGGCCTCGAAGCCTTCAGGCGTCGCCACGTCTTCCAGCCGGTGATTCTCCCACAGCCCGCCTGCATCGCGGAAAGTGGTGATGCCCGATTCAGCGGAGATGCCGGCACCGGTAAGGATGACGATGTTCTTGCGGCTCATAGGCTTTCCGTTGTGTTCACGCCGGTGGATATGGTGCAGGCATGGCATGCTTCCCTGAAGCACTTATAGCCGCGCATTGCGGGAATGCGAATATTAAGCCTACCGCGCTGACGGATTTTGCTATTTCCCGGTAACCATGCCCAAACCGGATGAACTCCTGTTCGCCCTGAAATCCTTCGCCGGCGCGATGGCGGCGTTGTATATCTCGCTCTGGCTAGGGCTGGACGCCCCCTACTGGGCGCTGGCGACGGCCTACATCGTGGCGCTGCCCTTCGCCGGGAGCATGCTCTCCAAGGCGCTTTACCGCATCATCGGCACCCTGGTCGGCGGCGCGGCAGCGGTGGCGCTGGTGCCGAACCTGGTCGACGCGCCGGTGCTGCTCTGCCTCGGGATGGCAATATGGATCGGCCTCTGCCTTTACATCTCGCTGCTGGACCGCACGCCCCGGGCCTATATGTTCATGCTGGCCGGCTATACCGCTGGCATCATTGGCTTCCCCTCCGTCACCACGCCTGGCCACATCTTCGAGACGGCGCTGACCCGCATGGAGGAAATCTCCATCGGCATTGCCTGCAGCACCGTGGTTGGCACGCTGATCTTCCCGCGCCCGCTGGGGCCGGTGCTGGCGCGCCGCATCGACGGTTGGGCCCAGCCAGCCCGGGAATGGGCCATCGCCGCGCTCACCGGGGAGGATGACAGCTCCGCCGCGCGCGAGGGCCGGCGGCGCCTGCCTTTCGAGGCCACCGACATCGCCTCGATGATCAAGCAACTCGCCTACGACACCTCGGATCTGCAATCCGCGGTGCGCTATGTCACCCGGCTGCGGCTCTACCTCATCAGCCTCATTCCCGTGCTGAGCTCGATCGGCGACCGCGTGGCGCAGCTACAGCGCCTCGGCGCCGTCACGCCGCAACTGCAACGCGTGCTGCACAACGTCGCGCAGTGGGTGCGATCCGGCGAGACCGAGCACACCGACGCGCTGTTGGCGGATATCATCCTGCTGGAAGAGGAGAATGACCACAGTTGGCCGAGCTTGCTGCGCGCCAGCCTGGCGCTGCGCTTGCAGGAAATGAGCAGCCTCGTGCAGTGTTCGCGCGCGATCCGCGGCCACCTTCTGAATGGCGACCCACCGCCGCCCAACGAAATGCTGGACCGCGAATTCATCGCCACGATCGTGCAGAACCGCGACCACACCCTCGCCTTGCTCTCCGGGCTCGCCGCGGCGCTCGCGGTGCTGCTGGTTTGCGCCATGTGGATCTGGACGGACTGGCCCTCCGGCGCGGGCGCTGCCGTCATGGTCGCGATCGCCTGCTCCTTCTTCGCCTCGCAGGACAATCCCGCCCCCGCCATCGCCAGCATGCTGCGCACCTCCCTCTTCGCCATGACCGGGGTTGGCGTCTACTGCTACGCCGTGCTGCCCCGGATCTACACCTTCGAGGGCCTCTGCATGGCGCTGCTGCCCGCCGGGATGCTCGTGGGCGTGCTCATATCCCGCCCGGCGACATTCATGCTCGGCATGAACATCACCGCCACCGGCGCCACGCAGATGGCGCTGGAAAACGGCTTCACCTCCAACTTCACCTCCTGGGCCAACAACTCGATCGCCGTGATCGTCGGGCTGAGCAGTGCGCTGGTCACGACCCTGCTGATCCGGTCCTTTGGCGCCGCCTGGACAGCCCAGCGCCTGATGCGCGCGAGCTGGCGCGAGATCGCCAACGCCGCCAAGGCGGACGGGGGGGAGGATAGCGGCGTGCTGATCGGCATCACCGTGGACCGGCTGGGGCTGATCCTGCCGCGCCTCGCCGGCCAGGACGCGGATCCAAGCGTGCGGGCCGAACTGGGAAACCTGCGAGTCGGGCTGGACATAGTCGGACTGCACCGGGAGCAATGGCGGCTCCCCCCCGTCGCGCGCGCAGCCTGTAACAAGGTCTTCGCCGGCGTGGGGGCGCATTACCACGGCAACCCGCGCCGGCCGGCCCCGACCTCGCTCTGCGAGGCGATCGACGATGCGATCAATACGCTCGTGGATGATCCGCACAGCCACAAATCCGCGCTCATGCAGCTTTCCGGCCTTCGCTGCGTGCTGTTCCCCGCCGCGTCGCCGCCGGACATCCGCGCATGGACTTTCGAAAGGAAAATAGCATGATCGGCGAAGTCGATCTTTTCGGCGTCTTCCTGCCGCCGCTGCTGGCCTGGGTCGTGGTGGCCCAGATTCTCAGCATGGGCTTGCGCCGCCTGCTTGCCGCATTCGGCCTCTACCGCTTCGTGTGGCACCGGCCGCTGTTCGACTTTTCCGTGCTCGTCATCCTCACCGGGCTGGTCAGCTTGGTGATGAACCGCATCCTCTGAATCCCTCCGGAGCATCATGACCCCCGCATCCTTTACGCTTCGCTTCTTCTCCACGTCCGCGGTCCTGATCGTCGCCACGATCGTGGGCTGGCAACTCTGGGACTACTACATGGAAGCCCCCTGGACCCGTGACGGCCGGGTGCGCGCTGACGTCGTCTCCCTGGCGCCGGACGTGTCCGGCCCGGTGGTGCAGGTCTTCGTGCATGACAACCAGGTTGTGCATGCGGGCGACAAGCTGTTCCAGATCGACCCGGTGCGCTTCACCCTGGCGCTGCAGCAGGCCCAGGCGGCGGTGGCCCGCACCCACGCAGCCATGGAGGACGCCGAGAGCACCGCCGCGCGCTACGCCGCGGCCTCCACCAACGCCACCTCGGGGCTCAGCCGCGACCAGGTCAACGCCGCAGCCGCGGAAGCCGAGGCGGAATACGACCAGGCGCTGGCGGATCTCGGCGTTGCCCAGCTGAACCTGCACCGCAGCACCGTGTACGCCACGGTGAACGGGATGATCACCAACTTCTCCATGCGGCCGGGCGACTACGTGAGCACCGGCACACCGGTGCTGGCGATCGTGGATAGCGACTCGCTCTATGTCGATGCGTATCTGGAAGAGACCAAGATGCGCGGCATCGCCCCTGGCGATTCTGCGAAGATCACACTCATGCAGGGCGGCCCGGCGATCACCGGCCATGTCAGCGGCATCGCCGCGGGCATCGCCGACGCGGAGCGCACGCCCACCTCCGCCACCCTGCTCGCCGACGTGAACCCGACCTTCACCTGGGTGCGCCTGGCCGCGCGCATTCCGGTGCGCGTCGAACTGGACCACGTGCCAGACGGGGTGCGGCTGGTGGCGGGTATGACCTGCACCGTCTCCATCACCCCGCGCGGCGCGGACCAGCAAGAGCAGGCTCAGTAAGCGCTTAGATCAATATGCATTTAGCTGGAATCGACAGGTTTCAGCTAAATGCAATGAAATTGATCGCCAAAAAATAAATTAGAGCGTTCATCCATTCGATGAACGCTCTACGCCAGCCCGCGGGTTGAACCCGGGCTGGTCCCAGTCCTTCAGGAACTCCTCAAGCGCCGCATCCGCCGGGCCGACGGCCACACGCAGCTTCACATGCAGGTCGCCGGCGTGGTGGTGGCCATGCGCCGGCACGCCGCGCCCGCGCAGGCGCAACTCGGTGCCGCTCTCGGTATGGGGCTTTACGGTCATCACCACGTCGCCCGCCGGGGTGGGCACCGTCACTTTGGCGCCAAGCACCGCCTACTTCAGCGAGATCGGCAATTCCAGATGGATGTTGCGCCCCTCGCGGCGGAAGAGCTTGTGCGGGGCGACGTGGATCTCGATCAGCGCATCGCCGGCCGGGCCGCCATTGCGCCCGGGCTGGCCGCGCCCGCGCAGGCGTAGCACGTGACCATCCTCGGTGCCGGGCGGGATCTTCACATCCAGGCTCTGGCCGTCCGGCAGAGTGATGCGCTTGGTGCCACCATTCACCGCCTCCAGGAACCCGGCCTTCACCGCATAGCGCTCATCCTGGCCACGGGCCGGGCCATGCGCCCGCCGCTCGAATATATCGGCAAAAACATCCTCGAACCCGCCAAAGCCAGCCGGACCGGCACCAGCGCCGGCATGTTGCCGCCAGCCGCCCTGCGGCGCGCGCTCGGCACCGGCAGCATCGATCTCGCCGCGGTCATAGCGCGCGCGCTTCTCCTCGTCGGAGAGAATGTCATTCGCCAGCGAGACCGCTTTGAACTTCTCCTCCGCCGTCTTGTCGCCGGGGTTGAGGTCGGGGTGATACTTTTTCGCCAGCTTCCGATAGGCGGAGCGGATCTCGTCCGCCGTCGCGTCTTTTTTTACGCCTAGAACCTTATACGGGTCGTCTGCCATTCCGTGTCTCGAATCGCCTGATCAGTCAGTTCGTTCCTAGATAGGTATCATGCCGTGACCACCACAACTCGTTTGTGATGCAAGGCAGCTCAGGCCCGCCGCGTGCTGGAGAGGAACTGGCGGAAACGCTCCGATTTGGGGTTTCCGAACATCTCCTCCGGCGTGCCTTCTTCCTCCACCAGCCCCTGGTGCAGGAACATCACGCGGTCGGAGACCTCGCGGGCGAAGCCCATCTCATGCGTCACCACCAGCATGGTGCGGCCTTCAAAGGCCAGGTCACGCATCACCTTCAGCACCTCTCCGACCAATTCTGGATCCAGCGCAGAAGTCGGCTCGTCGAACAGCAGCACATCCGGCTCCATGGCCAGCGCCCTGGCGATGGCGACGCGCTGCTGCTGCCCGCCCGAGAGCTGCGCCGGGTAGGCGTCGAGCCTGTCGGCCATCCCGACCTTCTCCAGCATCGCCACGCCCCGGGCGATGGCGGTCTTCTTGTCCAGTTTCAGCACATGCACCGGCGCCTCGATCACGTTCTGCAGCACGGTCATGTGAGCCCACAGATTGAACTGCTGGAACACCATGGAGAGCCGCGAGCGCAGCCGCTCGATCTGCCTGGGCTTGGCCGCGGCGCGGTTCTTGCCCTCCGTCATCTCGATCAGCTCGCCCCGGATGGAGACGCGCCCCCTGTCAGGCATCTCCAGCAGGTTGATGCAACGCAGGAAGGTGCTCTTGCCCGAGCCGGAGGAGCCAAGGATCGCGATCACGTCGTGCTCACAGGCGGTGAGGGAAATGCCCTTGAGCACCTCGACATTGCCGAAGCTCTTGTGGATGTCCTCTACCACCAGGGTGGGTACGGGCTTTGGCGTCTCTGACATGAGGCCGATTAATCCTTGTTTTTATAGCGTCTGGCAAGAAACAGCTTTGCAAAACCTGTGCCCTGAGGCAAAAGGAGCCGTCCTTATTCGGACGCAGGAGAGAGCGGGGGATTAGCCCCTCGCCGCCGAAGGCGCAACCGGCCCCCGGAACCGCTCAGGCAAAAGGGCTGCGGCTTGTAAAAGGGGCACTCTGGAAAGCCGGTGGCCACGCCACCGCACCGACGGGGTCAAGGCATTGCCGAAGCGCAGCGCCGAATCTCTCAGGTCTCAGGACAGAGGGGGGTCAGAACTACCGGCGCTTCAAGCTGGGGGCTGATCATATTGGGGGTTCGTTTGCTTAAAACACCTTTGGACGGGCTGCACCGCCGCCTCGGCGCACGCATGGTGGAGTTCGCCGGCTACGAGATGCCGCTGCAATATACGGGCATCATCGCCGAGCATAACGCCTGCCGGACTGGTGCTGCGCTGTTCGACGTTTCGCATATGGGACAAGTGGACATCGCCGATGCCAGCGCCTTCGAGCGGCTGGTGCCTGGCGACATCACCGGGCTGAAGCCCGGGCGGCAGCGCTACACCCTGCTGCTTAATAAAGCTGGCGGGATCATCGACGACCTGATGGTGGCCAATTTCGGCACGCGGCTGCAGGCGGTGCTGAACGCCGGGCGCAAGACCGTGGACGTGGCGCATATGCGCGCGCAGGGTGTTGAGGTGGCGACGCATTTCGAGCGTGCGCTGCTCGCCCTGCAAGGGCCGAAGGCCGTGGCGCTGCTGCCTGAGGGTGCGGCGCTGAAATTCATGGATGCGGCGGAGCTGACGGTCGAGGGCATTCCCTGTACCGTCACCCGCTCGGGCTACACCGGCGAGGACGGCTTCGAGATCGGCTGCCCCGGCGAGGACGGCGAGCGTCTGGCCGAGATCCTGCTCTCACGCGGCGCAGTGCCGGCTGGCTTGGGCGCGCGAGATTCGCTGCGCCTGGAAGCCGGGTTGCCGCTTTATGGCAACGACATCGGCGAAACCGTGAACCCTGTGGCCGCCGGGCTGAACTTCGCCCTTTCCAAGAGGCGTCTCGCCGCGGCTGACTTCCTCGGCGCCGCCGCGGTGAACGCGGCGCTGGCCAACGGCACGGCGGAAAAGCTCGTCGGCATCCGGCTGGATGGCCGCGCGCCGGCCCGCGCCCATGCCGAGATCCACTCCGGCGGCGAGCGCGTGGGCGAGGTGACCTCCGGCGTCTTCTCCCCCACGCTGAACGCGCCCATTGCGCTCGGCTTTGTGCGCGCGGACCTCGCCGCCCCCGGCACCGCGCTCGACCTGATTGTCCGCGACAAGCCGCTGCCCGGCACGGTCACCGCCCTTCCCTTCGTTCCCCATAACTATGTCCGCTAAAAAGGAGACTCTTCACATGTCCCAGGTTTACTTCTCCAAGGATCACGAATGGGTTTCCGTCGGCGCTGACGGTCTCGCCACGATCGGCATCACCGACCACGCGCAGGCTGCGCTGGGCGATATCGTGTTCGTCGAACTGCCGGAGCCCGGCCGCAATGTCGGCACGGGCGAGGCCTGCGCCGTGGTGGAGAGCGTGAAGGCCGCCTCCGACGTGTACGCCCCGCTGGCAGGCACCGTCGCCGAGGTGAACCAGGCGATCATCGACGAGCCCGGCCTGGTGAATAGCGCCGCCGAGGGCGATGCCTGGTTCTTCAGGCTGCGCCTGGCCGATGCGGCCTCCGTGAACGAGCTGATGGACCGCACCGCCTATGACGAATACCTGGGCACGCTGGCATGAGCGCTCTGGACGAATTGCAGGCCCTGGAAGGCGCGGACGCGTTTGCGGCGCGCCATATCGGGCCGGATGCGGCGCAGATCGCCGCAATGCTGAGTGTTGTCGACGCGGCGACTCTGGATGACCTGATCGCCCAGACTGTGCCGGAATCCATCCGCAGCAACGCCGGGCTGAAGCTGCCAACTGCACTCAGCGAAGCCGCCGTGCTGCGCCAGCTCCGCAGCTTGGCCGGCCGCAACGTGGTGAAGAAGTCGCTGATCGGGCTTGGCTACCACGGCACCATCACGCCGCCCGTCATCCAGCGCAACGTGCTGGAGAACCCCGGCTGGTACACGGCCTACACGCCGTATCAGGCGGAGATATCGCAGGGCCGTCTGGAGGCGATCCTCAACTTCCAGACCATGATCACCGAGCTGACTGGCCTGGAAATCGCCAACGCCTCGCTGCTAGATGAAGCCACGGCGGCGGCGGAAGCCGTCTCCATGGCACATGCGCTGCACAAGGCGAGCAGCAAGGTGATCGCGGTGGCGGCGGATGTGCATCCGCAGACCCGCACCGTCATCGCCACCCGCGCCTGGCCGCTGGGCTGGGAGATCGTTGATTTCCACCCGGGCGATATCGAGGCCATCGCGGGCGCGAAGCCCTTCGCCGTGGTGCTGAACTACCCCGGCAGCACGGGCGAGTTGCGCGACCTCTCGGCCGAAATCGCGGCGGCGAAGATTGCCGGGGCGCTGGCCATCGTCTGCGCGGACATCCTGGCGCTCACCATCCTTACCCCGCCCGGCGAGATGGGTGCGGATGTGGTGGTGGGCTCGGCCCAGCGCTTCGGCGTGCCCATGGGCTTTGGCGGCCCGCATGCCGGGTATTTCGCCACTAGGGATGCGTTCAAGCGCTCCATGCCGGGGCGCCTGGTTGGCGTCTCGGTGGATGCCGCCGGCCGCCCGGCCATGCGCCTAGCGCTGCAGACGCGGGAGCAGCATATCCGCCGTGAAAAGGCGACATCCAACATCTGCACCGCGCAGGTTCTGCTGGCCGTGATGGCCGGGTTCTACGCCGCGTGGCACGGGCCGGAGGGGCTGAAAGCCATCGCCCGGCGCGTGAATTTGCAGGCGCGGCTGCTGGCCGATGTGGCCCGCCAGGGCGGCTGCACGCTGCGGCACGACCAGTTCTTCGACACGCTGGCGGTCGAGGCAGGGCAGAAAGCCGAGGCGCTGATGCAGGCAGGGCTGGAAGCCGGGTTCAACTTCCGGCGCATCGACGCCACGAGCGTCGGCATCGCGCTGGACGAGACCGTCACCCGCGCCGAGCTGGAGGCCCTTGCCGCCGTGCTGGGCGGCAGGCTGGATGCGGCGCCGGAGTCGATCCCCGCGGCGCTGCGCCGTGGCTCCGCCTTCTGCGAGGCGGCGGTGTTCAACACCCACCGCTCCGAACATTCCATGCTGCGCTACCTGAAACGGCTGGAGGACAAGGACATCGCGCTCAACCGCTCGATGATCCCGCTCGGCTCCTGCACGATGAAGCTAAACGCCGCCGTGGAGATGGCCGCCATCACTTGGCCGGAATTCGCCGAGATCCACCCCTTCGCCCCCGCCGACCAGACGGAAGGGTACAAGGCGCTGATCGACGAACTGGCGGCATTGCTGGCGGAAGTCACCGGCTTCGCCGGGGTCTCGCTGCAGCCCAATTCCGGCGCGCAGGGCGAATATGCCGGGCTGCTCGCCGTCCGCGCCTGGCACGAGGCGCGCGGTCAGGGGCACCGCAACATCTGTCTCATCCCGGCCTCGGCGCATGGTACCAACCCGGCCTCCGCCGCCATGGCGGGGTACAAGGTGGTGGTTGTCGCCTGTGACAAGCTCGGCAACGTCGATGTCGCCGATCTGGGCGCAAAAATCGCCGCGCACGGGCCGAACCTGGCGGCGCTGATGATCACCTACCCGAGCACGCATGGCGTGTTCGAGACCTCTATCCGCGACATCTGCCGCGCGGTACACGAGGCCGGCGGGCAGGTCTACATGGACGGCGCCAACATGAACGCCCAGGTGGGGCTCACCAGCCCGGCCAATGTCGGGGCGGATGTTTGCCACCTCAACCTGCACAAGACCTTCTGCATCCCGCATGGCGGCGGCGGTCCGGGCGTGGGGCCGATCGGCGTGGCGGCGCATCTGCTGCCGCATCTGCCCAACCATCCGCTGCGCGCGGATGCGGGCCCGGCGACGGGCTACGGCCCGGTGGCCGCAGCCCCCTTCGGCTCGGCGCTAATCCTGCCCATCCCCTACGCCTATATAAGGCTGATGGGGCCTGAAGGCATCACCAACGCCACGAAGGTGGCAATCCTCAACGCCAACTACATCGCCGCACGGCTGGAGGGCGCCTACCCGATCCTCTACCGCGGCGAGAATGGCCGCGTCGCGCATGAATGCATTGTCGATTGCCGCGGCTTCGGCGCGACCTCCGGCGTGCAGGTGGAGGACATCGCCAAGCGCCTGGCCGATTACGGCTTCCATGCGCCCACCATGTCCTGGCCCGTGGCCGGCACGCTGATGATCGAGCCGACCGAGAGCGAGGACAAGGCCGAGCTGGACCGCTTCTGCGACGCGATGCTGTGCATCGCCGACGAGATCGCGTCCATCGAGGACGGCGCCTGGCCGCGCGAGGACAACCCGCTGAAGAACGCCCCGCATACCGCGGCGGAGGTGATGGCGGAGACCTGGACGCACCCGTATTCGCGTGAGCAGGCGGCCTTCGCCCTGCCCTACGTTACGGCCCAGAAATACTGGCCGCCCGTGAAGCGCGTGGACAATGTTTATGGCGACCGCAACCTGGTGTGCTCCTGCGCGCCGCTGGAGGCCTACGCGGAGGCGGCGGAGTAGCCGCACCTAAAACTTCATACGGCTATGCACAGAAATCTCTTGCGTCGGGGGGGCTATGGCCCCATAAGCCCCCCCCACAGTGGCCCAGGGGGGCACGGCGCGGTGCCGTGCTCTACAGGCTGTCTACTAGTTGAGGGGGTTCGCAATGAACGCACTTGCCCGACTGGGGATGGTCTCGGAGTCTCCGAGCGAAAACCAGGCGATGTCCACGGTCTCCCCGGAGCCGCAGAAGGATTATTACGTCGAGAAGGATGGCGTGAAATACGCCGGCATGCACCTGATCATCGATCTGTGGGGTGCAACCAATCTCGATAGCCCTGAGCTGATCGACAAGACGCTGTGCGACGGCGCGATCGCTGCCGGCGCAACGATCCTGCACCACCACTTCCACCACTTCACCCCGAATGGCGGCGTGAGCGGCGTGGTTGTGCTGGCGGAGAGCCATATCTCCATCCACTCCTGGCCCGAGCGCAACTTTGCGGCGCTGGATGTGTTCATGTGCGGCTGCTGCGATCCGTACAAGCTGATCCCCTTCCTCAAGGAGGCCTTCAAGCCGACCCACATCCAGATCAACGAGCAGAAGCGCGGCCTCATCGCGTAAGCCTGCAAAATGGGGGCGCTCGGCGCCCCCAACTGTCCGGGAGCCCTACATGACCGATACGTGGTTTAACGAGACGCTGTACCCGGACTGGGGCCAGCGCTTTAAGTTCGTGCGGCAACTGGCGCGGGTGCAGAGCCCGTTCCAGGATATTTCCGTGTTCGAAACCGACAGCCATGGCCGCGTGCTGACCCTCGACGGCGTGGTACAGATCACCGAGCGCGACGAGTTCGTCTACCAGGAAATGCTCACCCATGTGCCGCTGCTGGCGCATGGCAACGCCCGGAACGTGCTGATCATTGGTGCTGGCGATGGCGGCGTGCTGAAACATGTGCTGATGCACAAGAACGTCGAGCGCGCGGTGATGGCCGAGATCGATGGCGAGGTGATCCGCCTTTCCAAGGAATTCCTTCCCGGCATCGGCGGCGATGCGTGGAACGATCCGCGCGCGGACGTGATTGTGGGCGATGGCATCGACTACGTGAAGAAGGCGCCGGATGCGTCCTTCGACGTGATCATCGTCGACTCCACCGATCCGATCGGTGTCGGCGAGGTGCTGTTCACCGACGAGTTCTACCAGAACGCGGCGCGCATCCTCACCCCGCAAGGGCTGATCGTGAACCAGTGCGGCGTGCCCTTCATGCAGGCCGACGAGCTGTATGAGACGAGCATTCGCCGCAAGCAGTTCTTCCCGCATGTCACTGCTTATGTCGCGGCGGTGCCGACCTATGTCGGCGGCTACATGACGCTGGGCTGGGCCGGCAAGGATGCAAGCCTGACGCAGCAGCCGGTGGAAGTGATCACCGCGCGCGCGGAAGCGGCGGGGATCGCCAGCAAGAGCGGCTATTGGAGCCCGCATGTGCACGTGGCGAGCTTCTGGCTGCCGCCCTATATCGCCAAGCACCTGCCTAAGTAATCGGCGGTATCGAGAATCTGCCGGTCCAGGCTGGCAGGTTCCAGACCAAGCGTTTTCGCGTGAGCGAGGTAATGAGCGGCGTCGCCGAGATATTTATCGGCGGCGCCGTTTTGCCATTCGGGGCGGATGATGTCCGCGCCAGCCCAGCCCAGCAGCGCCCCGGCGCGGGCTGCCAGGGCGGAGAGTTCGATGGGCTCGCCCCATGTGTCGAATACCGGCGGGGACTCGCCGCGCAGCAGCAGCCCAAGCGCGATGTTCAGCACATCGGCCACATGCGCATAGCCGCGCCAAACCGGATGCGCAGCGCGCAGCGTGACCGGGCGGCGGGCCAGGATGTCGCGGATGATGCAGGCCAGCGCGTAGGAGTCGAGCTTGTTGATGAACGGGCCCGCGAGGTTGAACACGCGCATCAGCACGGTAGGGATGCTGAGCGCCTGCCCGAGCGCGGCGAAACGGGCTTCGTCTTCCAGCTTGCCCTCGCCATACGGGTTGGGCGGCGGCGCATACACAGCGCCGGAGGACGGCACGAAAACACCGCACGCGCCATTGCGGCGGATGAAATCCTCCACCGTGGCGGAGATCGCCCTGTTGGTGGCGATGTACTGATCCACGGGCATTTTGCCCGCATGCTCGCGGGTGAGGAAGGCCATGTGAAAGACCAGCGGCGCGCGGGCTTCCAGCTTGGTCAATTCGTCCAGGGCGTGGATTGGCAGCGTAGCGCCGTTGCGTAACGTGTATGGCCGCGCGCTGGCGCCGAAGGCATGGACCTCCGCCCCGGCATTATGCGCCATTTCCAGCGCCGCCTGCCCCAGCCATCCGCCCGCCCCGGTGACAACCACCGGAACACCGCGCAGGGGCTGCGAAAACTCAAGCATACAGGCTGAAGAATTCGTCAAAGCTCGCCAGCATATAGTCGAAATGCGGCTGCGCAAGACCAGGGAACACGCCGATCCAGAAGGTGGCGTTCATCACCAGATCGGCATTTGGCGTCTCACCGGCCACGCGGTAGTTCTGCCCGTTCATGTAGGGCTGATGAATGAGATTGCCGCCGAACAGATAGCGCGTGCCGATGCGCGCCCGGTTGAGATGCCCCACCAGCAGGTCGCGCGTATAGGGCGTGCCGGGGCGGATGGTGAGCGGCAGGCCGAACCAGGATGGCTCCGAATTCGCCGTCGCCTCAGGCAGGATCAGGAACTCCTCGAAGCGTTGCAACCCAGCGCGGAGATAGGCAAAATTCGCATTGCGCGCGGCGACGAACTCATTCAGCCGGTCGAGTTGCTTCACGCCCACCGCCGCCTGCATGTCGGTCATCTTCAGGTTATAGCCGAGATGCGAGTAGATGTATTTGTGGTCGTACCCCACCGGCAGCCCGCCGAGTTGCCAGGAGAAGCGCTGCTTGCAGGTATTGTCATGCCCTGGCGGGCACCAGCAATCGCGCCCCCAGTCGCGCAGCGATTCGAGAATCCGCTTGAACCGGCTGGACTTCGTGAAAACCGCTCCGCCCTCGCCGGTAGTGATATGATGCGCCGGATAGAAGCTCAACGTGCCGATCTCGCCAAAGCCACCCACGGCGGTGCCATTGTATTTGGCGCCCAGTGCGTCACAGCAATCCTCGATCAGGCGAAGGTCGTACTTCGCCGCGATGGCCGTGATCGTATCCAGATCGAACGGATTTCCCAGCGTATGCGCGAGCACGATGGCGCGGGTGCGCGGCGTGATCGCAGCCTCGATCGCCGTGGCGTCAATGTTGTAGGTGGGCAGCGAGACATCGACGAACACCGGCACCAGCCCGTTCTGGAGCACCGGGTTCACGGTGGTGGGAAAGCCCGTGGCGCAGGTGATCACCTCATCGCCAGCTTTGAGCGCGGCAGCACCCAGGCTCGGGCTGGTGAGCGCCGTGACGGCCAGCAGGTTGGCCGACGAACCGGAGTTCACGGTGAGCGCGTAACGGCTCTGCGTGGCGGCGACCAGCTTCGCCTCGAACTCATCGTTGAACCGGCCCGTGGTGAGCCAGAAATCAAGCGACGAATCCACGAGGTTCACCAGCTCCGGCGCGCCGTACACCTTGCCCGAGACTGGCACGGGCGAGCTTCCCGGCTCAAACGGCTTGGGCGCATGGGCGAGTTCCGCGTAGCGCGCGGAGAGTTCGAGAATCTGGCGCCGCAGCGCCTCGGCATCATTCATAATGGCAGAACGCCCTGATCTGGGAGAGGGTGAAATCCAGCATCGCCTCGCCGGCCTGGAAGGCGCGATACCACGCCGCCGTGGCGGCCAGGGCCTCGTCCAGCGTCATCCCCGGGCGCCAGGCGAGATCCTGCCAAGCCTTTTTCGCGTTCAGCCGTAGCACCGGCGCCTCATGCACTGGGTTGTCGTCCGGCATTACGGTAAAGAACGCGCCCTGCCCCCACAGCGCGCAGAGCTTCCCCGCGACGGCCTGCACAGTCACCCCGGCCGCCGGGTCAGGGCCAAAATTCCAGCTGTTCTTCGGCTCGTCATGCGTCCACATATACTCGGCGGCAAGCAGATAGCCGCAGAGCGGTTCCAGCACGTGCTGCCATGGCCGGATGGCGCGCGGGTTGCGGATGGTGAGAAACTCGCCAGCCATGATCGTCTTGAAGAAATCCGGCAGCAGGCGGTCTTGCGCCCAGTCGCCGCCGCCGATGACATTGCCGCCACGCACCGTGGCCAGCTTCTGTCCGGGCGGCAGCGGGAAGGATGCCGCCACCAGCTCGGCACAGGCCTTGGAGGCGCTGTACGGATCGTGCCCGCCCAGCCTGGAGGATTCGTCATGCGGCTCCCGGCTCTCGGCATAGACCTTGTCGCTGGTGACGATGACCGCCACTTGCACGCTCGGCGTCTGCCGAACCGCATCCAGCACGTTCGCCGTACCCATGATGTTGGTGGAATAGGTTTCCATCGGATGCGCATAGGAGGGGCGGACCAGAGGCTGCGCCGCGAGATGCAGCACGATGTCCGGCGCGAAGCTGCGCATCGCCTCGGTCAGCTTGGCGGCATCGCGGACATCGCCAATCTGGTGCTCGATGAGCTTATCGACGCCGCAACTGGTAAAAATATTCGGCTCGGTATCAGGCGGCAGCGCATAGCCGCGCAGCACGGCGCCGAGATGCGAAAGCCACAGAGTAAGCCAGCCACCTTTGAAACCGGTATGCCCGGTGACAAAGACGCGCTTGTTCACCCAGAACTGCGAACGCGGAATCGCATGCGTCAGGTTTGCCATGTCATCCAGGGTCCTTGCCCAGCTTCGCAGAGATGTTCCAACGCCATCCGGTCGCGCAGCGTATCCATGGGCTGCCAGAACCCGGCATGACGGTAGGCCTGCAACTGGCCAGAGGCGGCGAGTTGCTCCATCGGCGCTTTTTCCCACAGCGTCATGTCATCCGCGATAAGATCCAGCGCCTTCGGATTGAGCACGAAGAACCCGCCGCTGATGAGCCCTGATCGCTCCACGGGCTTTTCCTCGAACCGGTCAACGGTATCGCCAACGATATGCAGCGCGCCAAAACGCGCCAGCGGCTGCACCGCCGCCACCGTGGCAAGCTTGCCGTGCGCGCGGTGGAACTCAAGCTCGGCGGTGATGTCGATATCCGCCACCGCATCGCCATAGGTCATGCAAAACATCTCGTCCGTGCCGAGATATTTCCTGATCTTCTTCAGCCGTCCACCGGTCTGCGTGTCCAGCCCGGTTTCCACCAGCGTCACCCGCCAATCCTCGGCCGCGCTCTGGTGAATGGTGGCTCCAGTGCGCAGATCGATCGAGAGGTCGGACGAGTAAAGATTATAGTTGTAGAAATAATCCTTGATCTTCTCGCCCCTGTAGCCAAGGCAAATGATGAAGTCCGAGATGCCATGCTGGGCATAGATCTTCATGATATGCCACAGGATCGGCCGGCCGCCGATCTCTACCATCGGCTTCGGCTTGGTATCGGTCTCCTCGGAAAGGCGCGAGCCTCGCCCGCCGGCGAGGATGACCGCCTTGATGCCCCGGGAATTGTCGATCATGCCTCGCTCCACATATTTTCCGCCAGTTCCTCACGGGAGAGGAAAGGCGCCATGTCGTGCAGCGGGGAAGACACCATGCGCCCATCCTCCAGCTTGCGCGAGGACAGCTTCGGCGCGAAAACCTGAGCCGGGTCCAGCCTGATTTCACAGAATTGCGGTCCGGGCGCGGCCAGCACCTCGGCCAGCACGCCGGGCAGCTCGGCATGAGTGGCGGCGTGGTGCACGGGCAGGCGGAAGGCTGAGGCAACAGCACGGAAATCCGGGAAGGTGACACCGCTCGCCGCATCGAAGCCGAACATATTGTCGGGGAAGAACGCGCTCTGCGTCTGCTTGATGGAGGAATAGCCAGAATTGTCGAGCAGGAAGATCTTGATGTTGAGCTTCTGCGCGTAGATGCTCTGCAACTCCTGCATGTTCATCATGAAGCTGCCATCGCCCGAGAGGCAGATGACGCGCCGCTCCGGCGCGGCGTAGGCGGCCCCGATGGCGGCGGGGAGATCATAGCCCATCGAGGCCGAGCCGGAGTTGGAAAACATGCGCTGCCCGGCTTTGAGTTTTGCCGCCTGGAAGGTGGTGACGCAGGCCGTGGCGTTGGCGGTCACGACGACATCTGCCTCGCCAGCCGCGTCGAACAGCTTGTCGGCGAAGATGTACGGATTGATGCCGCGCGCATCATCGGCATATTCCGGCTGCAACACGGGGTAGCGGCGGCGGCGCTCCTGGCACCAGGCGAGATAGCCCAGCTGCCCCTCGCTCGGCGAGAAATTACCCAGAGCCCGCGTCAACGCCGGGATGAAGGTTTTCAGATCCGCCAGCACCGGCTTTTCGATCTTCAACGTCGGCTTCGTCAGCTCCGCCGGGTCGATATCGACCATGATCTTGATCGCATTCGGCGCGAAATTTTCCCAGTTATAGGAAATCTGCCTGATGTTCAGCCGGCACCCGAGGATGAGTACGACATCGGCGTTCTGCACCGCGAAATTGCCGGCACGGTCACCCACTGTGCCAGGGCGGCCAACGTAGCAGGGATGACCATCGGGCAGCACGTCATGTGCATTGAACGCGGTGGCAACAGGAAAGCCCGTGCGCTCCACAAGTTTCAGGAAATCCGCATGCCCGCCAGAGATGCGCACGCCGGTTCCCGGCATGATCACCGGACGCTTGGCGTTGCGCAGGATGTCCGCAACTTCGCTTACGTCCGGCAGTGCTGCTTCCGCCCCGGGCGTGAAGCCGTGCAGCGTGTCCGGGTCGATCTGCGCGCCCTGGATATCCATCGGCACGTCGATCCACACCGGACCGGGCCGGCCGGATTGCGCGAGATGCAGCGCCTTCTCGACGACGTAGCGCGCGTCTTCCTTCTTGCGCAGCACCACGGCGTATTTGGTGATGCCCTTGACCATGGCGATGATGTCCGCCTCCTGGTCGCCAAGCTGGCGCAGCTTCAGGTCGTAGCTTGTCGCCATCGTCTCCTGCTTCACCTGGCCGGAGATCACGAGCATGCCGATGGAATCCGTCCAGGCGCCATGCACGCCGTTAAGCGCGTTGATCCCGCCCGGCCCGGTGGTGACGTTGAGCAGCGCCAGCCGTCCCGAGAGGCGGCAATACGCCTCCGCCGCCATGGCGCAGGCCTGTTCATGATGCAGGCAGACACCGTGCAAATTTTTATTGCGGGAAAACGCATCGTTGAGATGCATCGCCCCGCCACCGGTCACGGTGAAGAAATGCTTGACGCCATGCGCCGCCACCAATCCGGCGATATAATCCGCGACGCGCAAGGCTCAGCTCAGCCGCGTGACGTTGTTCGCCGTCGCCTCGGGTTGAGCGTCGATCCCGCGCTGCTCGATCATCTTCGCCAACGCCGAATTGGCGCCATAGGGGCTATCGATATTGTTGAAGGCAATAGCCGTGTCTTTTGCCACAGCGCCAATCAGCACCTCGCCCTTCATCATCTCGCGACACGAGATCTGCCCCTTCTGCAGCGGAACGGCGAGATAAACATCGTCATCGGCCAGGATATGCCCGGCTGGCAGATCGCGCTTCGCGTACACGCCACGCACCAGGCCATCGAGGTAGCGCACCTCCTTCTCGGGCGGCACGCGCTTCGCCGCGGCGGAACCGCCGCACATTTCCTCGGCCTTGCGGAAGGCCTTGAACCAGGTGTCCACCTGCTCCGGCAGGGAGCAATAGGGCGAGACCGGGATACCGTCGGCCTCTATGTCGATATGCCGTTCGAAGGTACGCGCGCCCTTCGCATAGGCGATCAGCATGGAATTATGCCAATCGTGATATTCGTGCGTGGAAAAGCCGATCACATTGTCCGGATAGCGGGCTTTCAGGAAGTCGATCTGGTTCATCTCCAGTTCGTGATCCTCGGACGGATAGATCGACACGCAATGATTGATCGACAACGGAATGTTGCGCTTGGCAAAAAACGAAACGATGTCATCCAGATCACGCAAGCTGGAACCGCCGGTGGAGATGATGACCGGTTTCTTCGTCGTGGCGATCTTCTCGATCAGGAACCAGTCCTTGATGTCGGAGCTGGCGATCTTGATGATCTGGATGCCCAGTTCGATACATTTCTCGACCGAAGCCTCATCGAACGGCGTCGCCATCGAGATCATGCTCGAATTGCGCACAGCGGTAACCATCTGCTGGTATTCCGCCCAGGAGAGCTGCGTATCCAGCGTCTTCTTGATGTAACGGATATCGGTCCGGCGACGGAAATCCTTATGGATGAAGCTGTCAACGTCCCGGAACTGAAACTTCATCGCTGCGCGGACATTGTTGTACCGCACGACCTTGGCATAGTCCGAGATGATTTTCAGGCCACGATTTACATCGCCCCAGTGATTATTCGCCATCTCCAGGACGAAGAGATTGTCGAAAATCGAAGCATGCATTTGTTAGGCTCCCTGGGACTTAAACATTTGTTTATTTATAGGATTTATGCCGGATCGTCAATTTTTCCAGGCGCCCAAACGCCTCGCCTGCCCGGCAACAAAGGCAAATGACAAACCCGTGAATTCGGCCGCAACCCACCACCAGAGCCCCTCGCGCAGCAGCCACAACCAAACGGCGGACGGCGACGGGAAATATGGCTGCGACAACCCAGAGATCAGGGCCCGGGGCACGGCTTCCCACAGCAGCAGCACAATCGCAAATTGCAGAACCCGCAGCCGGGCGCGGGCCGCGCCAAGCCGCCAGAGCCCCGGCAGGGTCAGCAGCAGGTAAACCGCCCGGTACTCGATATTCTGCGCCGCCAGGAAGCAGAACAGTATCACTACCGCGCCGGTAACAAGGTAGAGCCGGCGCCCCTCATCCAACGCCGCCAGCGCCCGCGCCCAGGAGCGATGCAGCGCCAGCCCGGCGGCCAACGCCATGGCGGTCATGACCCAGGAAACCAGCCCCGCCGGGAAATGCAGGAGATGCAGCATCGCCAGCCCGCGTGGCAGGTCGATGCGCCCGAAGCTGGCGCGGAACGGCGTGCCGGAGGGGATGATCGCCAAAGCCGCCGCCACGCCCTCCCCGTACCGCAGCAAAACGAAGGCAAGTCCCGCCAGCCCGGAGGCGGCCAGCGCCATCACCACGCGGCGCTTCTCCCGCAGGGCCAGAACAAAGCAGGCCACCGGGTAGAATTTTGCCGCAGCACCCAGGGCGAAAATGGCATAGGCGGCGAGCCGCGCCCGGGGCGCGCGCAGCAGCAGCCAGACGGCCAGCGTGATGGCGGCGAACAGCCCGGCATCCAGGTTGCCCTGCTCCAGCGCATAATAGCTGGCAGGGGACAGGCTGGCGGCCAGGCGGAGCCGGAACTCCCATCCACGGGCCGGCGCCGGCAGCAGCGCCAGCGCCGCGAGGAAGCCAAGGCAGAGCAGCAGCCCCACGGCCAGCGTATCGCCCGGGCCGATCGGTAGCAGCACGGCACGAAGCAGAATGGGCGAATAATTGAACACGCCGCCATCCAGGCAGGCGCTGGGGCGGTACACATCCACCCCGACGCGCCAGCATGCCCCGGCTTGCAGAATCGCCAGCGTGTCCACAAACGGATGCAGCTTCTTCACGCCATCGGGAATACGCGTGAAGAACAGGTAAAGCGGCATGGCAAACTCGTGCAGCGCGGCAAACACCGCCAGCACCACCAAACCTATGGCGCTGATCCTGAAGCGATAAGGCATAATGCTAAAAGCCAATGCGCTCCTTCTCTGTCACGTAGGGGCGCTTCTGCACCTGGGTGTGGATCGCCCCGACATATTCGCCGATGATGCCAAGCGAGACCAGTTGCACCGAGCCGAGGAAGAACAGGCCGATGACCAGCGGCGCCATGCCGACCGTGAAACTCGACCAGAAGATCAGCTTGTAGAGCAGGTAACCGAAACCGGCCAGGAACGACACGCAGGCGCTGACAAAGCCAAGCGCCGTGACCAGCCGCAGCGGCACTTTCGACAAATTGGTGATGCCAAGCATCCCGATGTCGTAGAGCGTATAGAAATTGTTCTTGGTGATGCCGCGCCGGCGCACCGGCTGGTCGTAAGGAATTTTGCAAATATTCAGCCCGATCTCCGCGATCATGCCGCGGAAGAACGGGTATGGATCATCAAAGCGGCGCACCGCCTCGATCACCTTGCGGTCGTACAGGCCAAAGCCGGTGAAGTTCTGGATCGTCTCGATCGAAGCCATGCGTTCAACCAGCGCGTAATAGGCCCTGCGCAGGAAGAACATCGCGGGCGTCTCGTCCGAGGTGCGCTTGATGCACAGCACGGTATCGAACCCCTCGCGCCATTTTTCCACCAGCGTCGGGATCATCTCCGGCGGGTCCTGCAAGTCGGCGACGATGCTGATCACCGCCTCTCCCTTGGCCTGCATCAGCGCGTGCATCGGCGAGCGGATATGGCCGAAATTGCGCGCGTTGACGATGATCTTTACGCGCGCATCCCCGGCGGCGATCTCCTTCAGCAGCGCCACGGTTCGGTCGGTGGAGGCGTTGTCGATGAAGATATGCTCGTAGGTGCAATCCGGCAGCGTGGTCATGGCGGCGGCGACCCGCGCATGCAGCTCGGCCACATTGGCTTCTTCGTTGTAGCAGGGCGTGATGACGCTCAGGAACGGCATGGTTGGGCTTTCATGAAACGAGGCGACGCGACCTGGCACCAAGCGAGCCAGGCATAGGCGGGACAGAGAACCAATAGTGAGACCAGCGGCGTCGCGCCTAGCAGACCGGCTGCGCCGAATGTTGCCGCCAGGGCCGGCTTGAGCCCCAGCGCCAGCCCGGTCGCCGCAAGCTGGGCGATGAACTGCCCCCTGTACTGCGTGGTAGCACTGAGCAACAGCCCGGCCACACGCGGCAGTGCGAGAGCAACGATCCACCCCGCCATGGCGAGGAACAATGCGGGCGGCAGATGCAAATCCTGGCGCAGCCAGAGCGCCAAAACCTGGTTGCCTGCGAGCACGATCGCCCCGGAGCCGGCGCAAGCCAGCCCTGCCACCACGAGCGTGCCGCGCCACAGCGTTCGCGCCACCCAGCCGTGGTCCTCCAAAGCCACGGCCTCGACGAAGGCTGGCCACAGCGCCTGCGTGGCGACCATGAGCATGCCAATCGCCGTGATGCATACTTTTAGCGCCACGGTCATCTGCGCCGCCGCCTGCGGGCCGAGCCAATCCAGTGTCAGAACATTATCAAACACAAAGGCGCAGGAGCCAGCGATCGAGATCAGGGCGAGCAATGCGCCGCTGCGCAAGGCATGTCCGATCACGGCGAGTTTCGGCCTCAGCTTGGGGCGCAACTCCGGCTGCGTCAGCAGCGCATGCGCAAGGCTGCCGGCATTGGCCAGCACCCCGGCGCCGAACACGGCGAGCGTCATCACCGTGACACCTGCTCCCGCCAAGGCCCCGGCGATGATAAAGCCCAGCATCAACGCCGTCTGCATGGTATCCCACAGCCCGGCGACATGGCCTTTCTGCAGCCCGAACCAAAGCGAGCCCGCCAGGCCGAGCGGAATATTGGCGGCCATGCACAGCCCCGCGACGAGAAACGGCGGCGACGGCACAAGGCGCGGCCAAGCCAGCAGCACCACAGCACCTCCAGCCAGCAGCACCAAGCCAAGCGCCACACCAACCAACAGGCAGGCTGTCACGTAATCACGCGGGTCCTCGCCTCGGTGCCGCGCCGCTGGCAGCAGCGTGACCAGCGCGCCCCCCAACCCCAGATCAAGCATGCCCGCCGCCCAGCTCAGCGATGTCGCGGCCCCCCATACGCCGAACCCCGTCTCGCCCAAGCGGTGCAGCACAAGCGGCAGGATGATCAGGCTCGCCGCCAGCTGCGCCAAGCGCTGCAGCACCCCTGTGGCGCCGCTGAGCAGGACGCGCCGGTAGCGCGGGGTCACGGATTTCAACATGAAACCATGATGCCGGGCGCCGGGCAGCGCGCCAAGGGCATGGCGCGCAACAATGCCATCACAGCCTGGTGTGCAGGCGGATCAGGTGGCTATAGCTTCGGCCATCAGCCGCTTCATTTCCACGATCGCGGCGGGCAGGCCGATCAACAGCGCCTCGCCGATCAGGAAATGGCCGATATTCAGTTCCACCACCTCGGGCAAAGCCGCCACCGGCTGCACGTTGGGAAAGGTCAGCCCATGCCCGGCATGGCATTCCAGCCCAACCTGCGTGGTCAGCGCCGCCGCGTGACGCAGCCGCTCCAGTTCGCCCGGCTTGCCGTGCGCATAGGCGCCGGTGTGCAACTCCACCACCTGGGCGCCGATTTCCGCCGCCGCGCGCACTTGGTCGGGCTCCGGGTCGATGAACAGCGACACGATGATCCCCGCATCCTGCAGCCGCTTGATCACCGGCTTCAGCGCCTCGCGCTGCTGCACCACGTTCAACCCGCCTTCGGTCGTCACCTCGGCCCGGCGTTCCGGCACGATGCACGCGCCGTGCGGCTTCAACCGGCTGGCGATGGAGGCCATCTCTTCCGTCGCCGCCATCTCGAAATTCACCGGCTTGGCCGCCCAGCGGCAGATCACCTCGGCATCGGCGTCGCGGATATGCCGCCGGTCCTCGCGCAAGTGGATGGTGATGCCATCCGCCCCCGCCGCCACGCAGGCTTTCGCCACCGTGAACGGATCCGGGTGGCCGCCGCCGCGCGCGTTGCGCAGCGTGGCCACATGGTCGATGTTGACGCCGAGGCGGATGTAGCCGGTCATCTCAGATATGGATCGCCCGGCCGTCCACGGCCAGCGCGGCTTCCTTCACCACTTCGCTTAGCGTCGGGTGCGCGTGGCAGACGCGTGCCACATCCTCGGCCGAGGCGCCGAATTCCAGCGCCGTGGTCAGCTCGGCGATCAGCGTGCCCGCATCCGGCCCGATGATATGCGCGCCGAGCAGCTTGTCGGTGCCCTTCTCGGCCAGGATCTTGGCGAAGCCCTCGGTAGCACCCATGGCGCGGGCGCGGCCATTGGCCATGAACGGGAACTTGCCGACGGTATAGGCGATGCCCGCCGCCTTCAGCTCCTCCTCGGTCGCGCCCACCGCGGCCACTTCCGGCCAGGTGTACACAACGCTGGGGATCGCGCCGTAATTCACATGCCCGGCCTGACCGGCCAGACGCTCGGCCAGGGCCACACCCTCTTCCTCGGCCTTATGCGCCAGCATCGGCCCGGCGATCACGTCGCCAATGGCGTAGACGCCCGGCACGTTGGTGGCGTAATGCGCGTCGGTCTTCACGCGGCCGCGCTCGTCGGTCTCAACACCGGCAGCGGCGAGGTTCAGCCCCTCGGTATAGGCGTAGCGGCCAATGGCCAGCAGCACGATATCGGCCTTCAGCGTCTCCGCCTCGCCGCCCTTGGCGGGCTCCACGGTCAGGGTCACGCCCTCGCCTTCCACCTTCGCGCTGGCCACCTTGTGGCCGAGCTTGAACTTGAAGCCCTGCTTGGTCAGCACCTGCTGGAAGGTCTTCGAAATCTCGCCATCCAGGCCCGGGGTGATGCGGTCGAGGAACTCCACCACGGTGACCTCCGCGCCAAGGCGACGCCACACGCTGCCCAGCTCCAGCCCGATCACGCCGGCGCCGATGATGACCATGTGGCCCGGCACCTTATCCAGCTCCAGCGCGCCGGTGGAGGTCACGATGCGCTTCTCGTCGACTTCAACACCCTTCAGCGGCACGGAGTCGGAGCCGGTGGCGATGACGATGTGCTTGGCCGTGTAGGGCTTGCCCTCAACCTCGATCGCGCCCGGCGCGGTGAAGCTCGCCGCGCCCTTGATCCAGGTGACCTTGTTCTTCTTGAACAGGAACTCGATGCCCTTGGTGTTGGCGCCGACCACCTCGGCCTTGCGCGCCTGCATGCGGGCGATGTCGATCTTCACCTCGCCCACGGAGATACCGTGATCCTGCAGCCCGTGCTTGGCGTGCTCGAAATCCTCGGAGGACTGCAGCAGGGCCTTGGAGGGGATGCACCCGATGTTCAGGCAGGTGCCGCCCAGCGTCGCCCGCTTCTCGACGCAGGCGACCTTGAAGCCGAGCTGCGCCGCGCGGATCGCGCAGACATAACCGCCCGGACCGGCCCCGATCACGATGACGTCGAAATTTTCAGCCATGCTACGCTCCCTCTGCGGACTATGAAAAAACCGATGCGCCGGTCATAATCCCACCTCCGGCCACGAGCAATCTACCCACGGCACGGCTGCCCCGCCCACCTTGCTGGCCCTGACAGGCCCTTGCTTGCCCAAGGCAAGCGGCACGGCCTAAACCCGGGCCATGATGAAATTTGCAGCACGAATCGGGCGGACCGAACTGGCGGCCACCTTTGCCACGGCAGCGCGCGCGCGCGCCTTGCGGGCGGAGGGGCACGACGTGATCTCGCTCTCGCTGGGCGAGCCGGATTTCCCGACGCCCGAACATGTGGTGCAGGCGGCGCATGAGGCCGCCCTGCGCGGCGAGACCAAATACCCCCCGCTCGGCGGCACCGAGGCGCTGCGCAACGCGGTGGCGGAAAAATTCCACCGCGAGCATGGCGTAAAGATTCGCCCGGCGGATGTGCTCGTCACCAATGGCGGCAAGCAGGCCATCTTCAACGTGGTGATGTCGCTCACCGAGGCCGGGGACGAGGTAATCATCCCCGCCCCCGCCTGGGCCGGCTATGAGCAGACGGTGAATTTCGCTGGCGCGAGGCCGGTGTTCGTGCCCTGCCCGCAGGCGGATGGCTTCATGCTGCGCGCCGAGGCACTGGAGCGCGCCATCACCCCGCGCACTAGGCTGCTGCTGCTCAACTACCCGAACAACCCTTCCGGCGCCGCCTGCTCCGAGGCCCAGCTGAAGGCGCTGGCGGAGGTGCTGCGCGCCAATCCGCATGTCTGGGTACTGTCTGACGACATTTACGAGCATCTGCTCTTCGATGGCCGCAAGCACGTCACCCTGCTCGGCGTGGCGCCGGATCTGGCGGACCGGGTGGTGACGATCTCCGGCGTCTCAAAGACCTACGCCATGACCGGCTGGCGCGTTGGCTGGTGCTTCGGCCCGGCAGAGCTCATCAAGGTCTGTACCGTGGTGCAGGCCACGGCCACCTCCGGCGTGTCCTCGGTGGGCCAGGCCGCGGCGCTGGCGGCGCTCACCGGCCCGCAGGATTTCCTGGCCGAGCGGGCGGCTGCGTATCAGGCGCGGCGCGACTTGGTGGTGACGGCGCTGAACCAGGTGCCGGGCTTTTCCTGCCACAAGCCGGAAGGTGCGTTCTACGTGTTCCCCGGCATCTCCAGCTGCCTCGGCAAGACCACCCCCGGCGGACGCAAGCTGCACACGGACGGGGACTTCGCCATGGCCCTGCTGGAGGAAGCCCATACCGGCGTGGTGCAGGGCTCGGCCTTCGCCATGCCCGGGCATATCCGCATCTCCACCGCCACCTCCGAGGCGGTGCTGGCCAAGGCCTGCGCGCGCATCGCCGAGTTCAGCGCCGCCTTGCGCTGAGCCGATCCGTCTCCACATCCTCCGGACACACAACCCCGGAGGACAAACGATGCCTGACGTGAAATACACCGCCCATGGCCACGCGACCGGCGGTCGCGACGGCCAGGGGGCGAGCGATGACGGCCGCATCTCCGTAAAACTTTCCGTGCCAAAGGAGCTGGGCGGCGATAGCGGCCCGGGCACCAACCCTGAGCAGCTCTTCTCGGTCGGCTATTCGGCCTGTTTCCTCGGCGCGCTGAAATTCGTGGCGGGCAAGGAGAAGGTGGCGCTGTCGCCCGAGACCAAGGTCGCGGCCGACATCGGCATCGGCCCGCGCGAGGACGGCACCGGATTCGGCATCACCGCAGCGCTTACCATCAGCTCTCCGGGGCTGGACAAGGCAAAGCTGGAAGACCTGGTGCAGAAGGCGCACATCGTCTGCCCCTACTCCAACGCCATCCACAAAACCGTGGATGTGAAGCTGACAGTCGCCTGAAGCCGCGAACAAACGCCCCAGCGCGCCGCAAGGCGCGTTGCGGGTAACATCAGGGAAGGTGGCTACCGAGAACAGGGGGATGCCCTCTCCAACGCAACACGCACCACGTCCGACACTATCGCCGGGCCGATACCCTTTCGTTGGCAATACTTCGACCCGAGCCAGTCCCTCAGTTCTTTGGCCCCCTTACTGGCATTGCAGGACATGCAACACCGGGCAATGTTCTCGGGCGTGATGATGCGAGCGTCGTTGACGATGTGTTCCCAAGAGGGCCGGTCGCCTCTCCTGGACGAAGGCAGCGAAAAATCGACACCACAATAGGCGCAATGGCGATCCCGGTCTGTGACCAGTGCTTCTAGCCATGCAGGGATACCCCAACGGTTCAATGTAGTTTCCTCAGTGTAGCGGAGAGCATGTGCCAAACGGAACGTGCGCGCGGGGCCTAATTCTCTGGGGCCAAACCTGTAGCGACAGTTGTGGAGGCACCCGCTCGGGAGTCGCCAAAATCGCCTTGAATATCAATAGTTTATATGGGAATGAGTACGGTGGTGGAGCTAAGCTCCGACGAATATCGTTATATTTCAAGGTAGTATATGGGCAAAATTCTTCGGCCCCACAAAATTGCTCACGAGCCACGCAAAAATAACATGGATGCATAACGCGAGGGTGCATCGGCGTATCGCAAAACGCCCGCCGCGCTTCAGCCACATGGTGATGATGTGCCGATCATGAGGATGGCCGGGAGCCACGGGCGCGGCTCCCGGCACGATGAAGGTGGCAGTGACAACCTGGGGCGCACTCTATATATGGCCGCCTTCACACCCACTTATGTAGTGCCGCCGCCCACCCGGTCAATCCTGCCAGCGCCCGGGAACAAACCGCAATCCGACATTACGAAGCCAAAATGGGCCGAAACAGGGGGAGTGAACTGTTATTCTGCATTCCGCCGCATGGCCCGGGCAAAATGACGGGGGCTGAGTCAGCCCCCGCCTCCGGCAGGGCAGCATGCCGATCATGGCTACTACTAGCAATCGTGCTGCGGCCGCCCTCAGCGCCTCATATGGTTGCGGCTGGCAGGGCGGTCAATCCTTTTGCCCCGCCATGCCATGAGGGAAGCGCTGTTATGGGGCAACACTTCGTTCTCGTGGAATCGACGGCCGATAGCGGCAGTACAGCAAATCCGGGGGAACTACCTGTCTCAGTCAGAACACTCGCGACAGCGTCCGGGCCCTTGCTGACAAGAGGAAGTGCTGGGGCAAGAAACCAACTCCAACGATATTCGTTGACATAGGTTGCGTTTGCTGCCTTAGATGACGTCAACGAAATTCGTTGACATATTATAAAATCACCTCTACATTCACAGCATGATAACGCCAGAACAATGCAGAGCTGCCCGAGCGTGGTTAGATTGGAGTCAGGAAGACTTGGCTCAAAAGGCCAGTGTCGCGCTGAGTACGGTGCGCGACTTCGAGAAGGATCGGCGAGAGCCTATTGCCAATAATATTGAGGCAATCGAGCAAGCGCTTCGAGATGCCGGGATTGAATTTACGTCCGGGGCATTAGAGGCACCTGGGGTGCGCTATCATAGTCGCATCTCAGAGTCAGACACTTACCTGCCGGTCCTTGACCTGCTCGATCATGCGCCTGGCGGTTTTCTAAAAACCTCTGAAATTATCCTCGGGCTTGAAGGCTATTTTCGGATTGCAGGCGAAGACGCGGAAATTTTAGAGAACCGTTCTGATACGAAATTCTCTCAAGTCGTGCGCAATATCGTCTCTCACAAAACAAGTCCTAAGAACCTGATCGGCATGGGATACGCCGAGCATGACAAAGCTAGGAAAGGACTGCGTATTACTAAAGAAGGGCGCGTCTACCTTGACGCGCACCAGCCTTTGAAAATGCCGCCTTAAATCCTGGCTTCAACCACGCCAATTCTGTCGGCTTATTATGCGCCTTGTCCCAGACGAACCATGCATAAGCTGTTGTGCCACTTCCGGCGACAACGGCGCCCTTTGGGTAGAAGGTGATACGCTCGCTGAATACCCATACGCGGCTGGGCGGGTTTTTGTGGAAGATGGTATTGGCGCGGTTTGCTCCCTCTAGGAACGCCAAACGCAGCAAGAGGGCAAACTTCTTCTCGGCAACATGCAGGCTCTTGGCCACAAATCCCTCTGCCGCATTATAGGGCGGGTTTGTGATGACATTGGCGATACGGCGCCGGGCGGTCAGGTAATCCACCCCGGTATCGCCATATCCACGGTCGTATAGATCGGAGCTAATGATACGGTTTCCCGTTTCCGCCAGAACTTCAGACATTGCGCCGTCGCCGCAAGCAGGCTCCCAAATGTCTCCCTCGAACTTCTCGCTCTCAATAAGGGCATATGTCGCCCAGCGCGGTGTCGGGTAAAAATCAGGGCCATTTAGGTCTGCAAACCGCTTCGTTGTTGGCTTGAAGCCGCCGTTTATGTTGTACGTGCCATCCATGACCACCCCCATTAGTCCAGTAAAATAGACTCGCACATTTTTCAATGTGTTGGGAAGGGGCCTTGGGAATCCAGATGAGAATATTGTTGCAATTGCCTGCTATGTAGAAGAAAAGACTCAGTTTTTTATCTGGTGGCGGCTGCTATATAATACCGCTCATGTAGTGCCCGCCCTCAAGCTTCATCTGGTCGCGGTGCCTCGGTGATCCCTCCCCACCCTCTCCAACTCCGCCACAGTTCCAGGCGGCCCGGCATGCCGAGCGACCGGTGGGCGTTGCGGATGATGTGGCGCGCGGAGCGTGTCCTGCACGACCGGGCAGAGCTTAGCGAGCAATAGAGTCTTCGGCGAATAGGTTGAATCAATTGTCTTTACCGGCGCGGTGTTGATGTGATTCACGATTAGGGCTGGTTGAGGAGGCCAGTCCTTATGCCCCGAGCCTATTCGCGTGATCTGCGTGAGCGTGTGATTTCGGTTATTGAGAGCGGCGAGGAGACATGCCGCTCTGCGGCACGCCGGTTTGGTGTGAGCGCTTCATCGGCGATCAAGTGGGTTCAGCGCCTGCATCGTGTTGGCGACCGGGAGAGTGCTGGTACTGGCGGGCACCGTCCGTCGAAGATGAAGCCTGAGCGCGCCTGGCTGTTGGCGGTCCTTGAGCAGCAGCCCGACATTACGCTGGCGGCGCTGAGCGTGCGCCTTTGGGAAGAGCGGGGCGTGCGCGCGGACACAAGCATGCTGTCGCGTTTCTTTCGTGCCGAGGGCATCAGCTTTAAAAAAAACCGTGCTGCCCGCCGAGCAGGACCGGTCTGACATCGCCGCCAAACGGGCGCGCTGGCGGCGGTATCAAAGAAAAATTGATGCCTCGCGCTTGGTGTTCTTGGACGAAACCTGGGCCAAGACGAACATGACGCGCACGCACGGGCGCTGTCCACGCGGGCAGACGCTACACGCCAAAGTGCCGCATGGACATTGGAAAACACTGACCTTCATCGCTGCCCTGCGCGCGGACAAGGTCGCCGCGCCATGTGTGCTCGATGGTCCCATCAACAGCCGCAGCTTCACCGCTTATGTCGAGCAATTCCTGGTGCCAACCCTGCGCCCAGGCGATGTCGTCATCCTCGACAATCTCAGCAGCCACAAGGCCAAGCCCGCACGTGACGCCATCCGAAAAGCCGGCGCCAAGCTCTTCTTCCTCCCGCCCTACAGCCCCGATCTCAACCCCATCGAGCAGGTCTTTGCCAAACTCAAAACCCTGCTCAGAAAGGCCGCCGAGAGAACCGTTGAGGCAACATGGAAGCGTATCGGTTCATTGCTCGATCACTTCCCCCCAACAGAGTGCGCAAACTACATCAGGCATGCAGGATATGCGTCAACCTAATCGCAGAAGACTCTAGTTTTTAGATGTGCCCATTTTCTATGTGCCCAAAACTGTGACCAAAACGCGTTTTTCATCCCCGTTTTCGCGGGGGGCTTGCCGTCTGGATGACGGTTGGGAGATGCGTGGAGGCTATATATAAAGAGTCTCCGGGTTCGGCTCCCCTGTCAACGGGGCTGAAAGACGCTGCCCGAGAGAGAGGCAAGCCCCCTTCCCTTCTCAGCCCCGCCTCAAGATCATCAGACGCGCCCCGCCGGGGCGCGATGCCGTATTCCCTTTGCCGCCGCCATCGCTGCCATCGTCACAAAGGCCTCAATGATGGCGGCGGCCACAGCGCCCGCGGGGGCGCTGCGACTCGGCGAGCCGCGATGCAGATCGCGGCGATTGGCCCCAGGATTCGCTGTCCGGCCCCTCCCCCCTGCGGCAATCCAACTGCGCGCACATGGTCTGGCCACAGGGTCGAATGTCCCCATCGTAGTTAACGGCAACCAAAAGTTAAGCCCTTCAGCGCACCAGCCAAGTCGCGCCGGTTTTGAGCGGCCTTGGTGCCAATGACGATTCGGCAGTCGATAGGTTGCTAAGCTCTTTGGCGGCTTGAATACAGAATATCAAGTCATCGCCTTCGGCTAGCCTGTGGTCAATTCCGAGCCGAACGAGAGTAAGGGGCGACACGTAACGGATGGCTTCAGTGCCGCTCGTTGGGCGCTTTCTATATGTGCCGTAGGTTACATGCACGAGGTGAAAGCTTTGCAGCAGGCGATACCTCGCTGCCATACTGGGGGCAGCATCGATTCGGGCAATTAGTTCGTTGCAGAGTCGCTCAACTGGAGCAGAGCTCCGGATGGATTTTTCTGCCGATTGATGAGCCACCCGAGCACCTCGGTGAGCATCGATCGCCGATTTCAAGACGAGACCTGGCATTTGATCTCCCTGACCACCAAGGATAGCATATGTCTTACAGCATTCGGGGCAGTTCAGAGCCGCAGAATAAGTGGTCTGGCTGGCGCGTGCCCAAGGGTGGTCTGGGGTAGTCCGCGTGACACTGATGGTGCCGTTGCCGCAGGGGCATTTGCTTTCGGCAGTGGTGTGGTCATCTGTCGCCATGATCTCTCGCCTAGTTTCGGGGGGCTTTCCTGGAGAACCCCTGCATTCGTAGGAATTTAGTTTGATTTCCCTTGTGTTTATACAGTTTGACTTGATATTTCCAGCTAAACTCAAACTAGCCTTTGGTTTGAAAATATGCCAATATATCAAGTATGGCTAAAGCTTTTGGAACAAAGTTAAACCGGCTTGAGCATGATCTGCCTGAGGGGCTGATCGTCGACGCGGCGTGGCTGACGGGAAAAGGGTACTCGGCATCCCTGCGCAATCAATATGTCGCAAGCGGTTGGCTGGAGAAACCGGCGCATACCGTCTTTCGACGGCCAAGAGGCACCATCGGCTGGGAACAGGTTGTCATCTCCCTTCAATTGCTGCTGAATAAGCAGTTGGTTGTCGGCGGGCGCACCGCCCTCGAACTACAGGGTTACAGTCACTATCTTGCCAAGGCCTATTCCGAAATCCACCTCTACGGCCCCAAACGGCCCCCTGCGTGGATCAACGACCTTGAACTCGATGTGCGCTTCGTCGCACATAACAGCGCGCGGCTCTTTCCCGAACAGGACGACCGGCTTCACCAATCAAAGGACACCGTTACCTTACCCTGGGGCCAGTGGAAATGGCCCATGGTGCTGTCGAGCCCCGAGCGCGCCATCCTCGAACTCCTCGGGGAATTGCCGGCGCACGAGAGTTTTCACCAGGTCGACAAGCTGTTCGAGGGCCTCTCGGCCCTAAGCCCGCGCCGCGTGCAACCACTCCTCGAAACGTGCCGCAGCGTCAAAGTGAAGCGACTCTTCTTTTTCTATGCCGATCGCCACAGCCATGCGTGGCTAAAACATCTCGACAAATCGGCGGTCGATCTCGGTTCCGGTAAGCGCAAACTGATCGACGGCGGCAGGCTCGACTTGACCTATCAAATCACCGTACCGGAGGACCTCGATGGCGTTCGATGACGCCTATCGGCGGCAAGTCGGCTTGCTCGTCCGGACGCTGCCTCACGTGGCTGCCGAGGGCTGCTTCGCCCTCAAAGGTGGCACCGCCATCAATCTGTTCATCCGCGATCTGCCGCGCCTGTCGGTCGACATCGATCTGACCTACGTACCCGTCGCACCACGCGAGGATTCGCTCGCCGCAATCCATGCCGCCTTGACGCGAATATCCGGCCGCATCCGCTCGGCAATTCCCGGCGCGAGAATTTCCTTGAGCCCGACCCAAGGCGCAGCCACCAAGCTGATCGTTCGAGCCGACGGAGTCCAGATCAAAATTGAAGTGACACCGGTCCTGCGCGGCTGTGTGTTCGAGCCGGAGGTGCGGGCAGTGTCGCCGGCCGTCGAAGACGCCTTCGGATTCGCCGAGATCGCGGTCGTTTCCTTCGCTGACCTTTACGCCGGTAAGATTGTCGCCGCGCTTGATCGCCAGCATCCGCGCGACTTGTTTGATATTCGCAATCTCCTCGCCAACGAGGGCATTGATGACGCCTTGCGGCAGGCCTTCATCGTCTATCTCATCAGCCACGACCGCCCAATGTCGGAGGTATTAGCCCCGGCGAGGAAGGACTTCACGGAAGAATTCCTGCGGGGATTCGAGGGGATGACGGAGCAACCTGTGACGCTCGCCGAGTTGGCGGCGGCGCGCGAGGCGTTGATTGAGGAAATCGTCGGCGGTATGCCGGATGCTCATCGTCGGTTCCTTATTTCATTCGAAGAAGGCGAGCCGAATTGGGGCCTCGTCGGCGTCCTTGCCGCAGCCGATCTTCCTGCCGTGCGCTGGCGACAACAGAATCTCGACAAGTTGTCCCTTGAGAAGCGGACTGCACTCGTAGACCGACTCCGAGAGGTCTTGGCCGAACGGCACGATCACGCACCGCCTCCGCGGGCCGAATAGTATGCTGAATGGGGTACTCCTACGTCGAGGATCGACCGATCATTGTCTATTTCAGCGGATGCAATGAAACATCATCAAGAGAGATGGCAAGCCAAAACTGCCACCGCTCCGTCAAAACCACCTGGGCATTTCTTCGGCTATCAAATGGCGTGTTTGTGCTGCCGTGCTTCAGCGGGACAATTCCCCGCAGATCAATCTCGAGTTGTGAAGCTCCAGCCTTGTGGCTATCATCCCCTGAGGGGGCGCAGTAGTGTACATATCGGCGATTGGAATTGAGAATTTCCGGCTCTTTGGCTCAGACGAGGATGCCTTCCAGCTCTCGTTGAAGCCAGGGCTCACCGCTCTCGTTGGCGAGAACGATGCAGGAAAAACCGCTGTCATAGACGCGTTGAGGTTCGTTCTAGGTACGCGCGATCAAGAGTCGTTGCGCCTAGAAACGGCGGACTTCCACCACATAGCCAACGGCGAGCGCGCGACCGAAATCAGGATTAGGCTTGTGTTTTCGGGCCTCACGACCGGCGACCGGAGCGCGTTCGCGGAGTACCTCACGTATCGGGAGGACGCGCCGTCTGAGGTGGACCTGATTCTCACGTGGGTGGCACGGCGTGCGGAGACAGATGGCCCTGCCCGTAGGTTTATGCCGATGGAGTGGAGGACTGGAGAGAAGGCCGATGGTCCCTTGCTCGACGCAGGAGCCCGTTTTCTCCTTCAGGCGACCTACCTGCGGCCGTTGCGCGATGCAGAACGTGCCATGTCGGCGGGCCGGGGATCGCGTCTTTCGCAGATCCTTCAGCACACCAAGGAGATCACTGAACACGGAGTCGGGTTCGACCCCAAAGCGAGTCCTCCGCCCGACCCGACGACCCTTAGCGTGCTCGGTCTGGGCGACTATACAAGCCACCTGATCGAGAACTCCCATGGTGTGAAGAGCACCCGACAGAAGCTCAACGACGACTATTTGCAGCCCCTTTCGTTCAGCGGCGATCCGCTGGATGCCCGAGTGCGTATCAGCGGCCACTATGACGACAGCATGCGGCTCCGACAGCTTCTTGAGAAACTCGAAGTCAACTTGAGCACGAGCAATCTTACCGAGGGAGCGCACGGTCGCGGGCTTGGGTCAAACAACATCCTGTTCATGGCCTGCGAGCTTCTGTTGCTAGGCACGGAGGCAGACGGGTTCCCGCTGCTGTTGATCGAAGAGCCGGAGGCTCACCTTCACCCGCAGCGCCAGCTACGGCTCATGGCCTTCCTTCAGGCGCAGGCCTCTCAGACGAGGGAAGATGGCCAGTGCATCCAGATCATCATGACGACGCACAGCCCCAACCTTGCGTCGGACGTGAAGCTGGATAACTTGGTCCTGGTCAAGGATGGCAGTGGTTACTCGATGGCCGAGGGCGCGACCAAGCTCAGTAAATCCGACTATCGTTTCCTTCAACGTTTTCTTGATGTAACGAAGGCCAACCTGTTCTTCGCCCGTGGCGTGGTTATCGTGGAGGGTGATGCTGAGAACATTCTCATCCCCGTGATCGCGCAATTAATTGGTCGGGATTTTGAGCGCTACGGCGTATCAGTCGTGAATGTCGGCGGTGTCGGCTTGAGCCGCTACGGACGCATTTTTATGCGGGAAAACCCCGAGGTTGACGGCGAGGTCAACATCCCTGTTGCCTGCATCACCGATATGGATGTGATGCCGGACTGCGCGCCGTTGATTCTTGGCAAGATCAAGGCGGGCGAGTCGATTCCGCCGGTCGTTGGTTCAAAGCGGCGCTGGAGGGTTAAGAGCGATTACAAAGGCAATGAGCTCGACGAAAAGCGCGCGCATATTTGTGACAGGGCGAACGAACAGCGCGTTCGCACTTTCGTTGCGAACGAATGGACCCTCGAATATGATCTAGCCCACTTTGGCCTAGCCAGGCAGGTGTATATCGCAGTTGCACTCGCAGATGCGGGCGATAAAATCAACGAGAAGAAAATAAAAATCTGGAGAGTGGTCAAGGCAGCGAACAAAGCCTATGACGATCTCGTCGCGCAGGGGCTCCCCCAGGAGGATCTTTGCTCGCTCATCTATAAGCCACTTGCGGTCTCCAGTCCCGTTTCGAAGCCCGCGACGGCACAGTATCTTTCCGAGTTGCTTGAGCATGCCATGAAGCGTGGAAAGCTTTCTCCAGAAGACCTGCGAAAGCTCTTGCCTCCTTACTTGGTGGAAGCAATTGTTCATGTAACCGAGCCCTTTGTAGCGGCCATGGCCGCGGAACATAATTCTCCGCCGCCGGAAGCTGACAATGCGGGAGTGACAACTTCTGCCGCAGACGGAGAATCTGTTGCGTAGCGTCCAGTCGCGGGTGTTCGAGCCCATTTCAGATCAGGAGATCGAATGGGCGCTTGGAGTCATGCGCCTGCCTCTCAATGCATTCGCTGGTGACGACGGGAACGATCCTCGGCTCGCCGTAATGCGTTCGCTCAATACGCTCGATATTGAAGCCTGTCCAGGCAGCGGCAAGACCACCCTTCTCGTAGCCAAACTTGCGATCCTCGCTAGTCGTTGGAATTCGAGGCGGCAAGGCATCTGTGTCTTGTCACATACGAATGCTGCACGAATCGAAATTGGTGACCGGTTGAGTTCGACAAGTGCCGGCCATCTGCTTCTCCGACATCCGCATTTTGTGGGAACGATCCACTCCTTCGTAAATGAGTTTCTCGCCATCCCATGGTTGCGCTCCAAAGGGTGGCCGATCAAGGTTATCGACACTCAAATCGCACTGAACAATCGATGGCGGCGGCTGCCCTGGGGCACCCGCAACTATCTGGAACGGCAGCATGACGGCCCGACAGCCCTCGGTTACACGCAGGCCGACTTTGCCGGCGGCGGTAAGAGCGCCTACTCGTCCGGAACGGACACGCATCAGAACATGCTCAAGGCCTGTCGGGAGTCCACGGCGGAGGGATACTACTGCTTCGACGAGATGTTCGTCTGGGCTACCGAGTTGCTCGACCGCTGCCCGGATGCGATCAAAGTTATCCGCGCGCGCTTTCCTCTTGTTTTCATCGACGAGGTTCAGGATAACAGCGAACTTCAGTCGGCTTTTCTCTACCGCCTCTTCATGAATGGCGACGGGCCGGTCGTGCGCCAGCGCTTTGGCGACTCGAACCAAGCGATTTACTATCGAACTGGCGCGTCAGGTGCGGTTACCGACACATTCCCAGGCGACGCCAAGGCCGACCTGCCAAACAGCTTTCGGTTTGGCCAGGTCGTGGCGGACCTCGCCGCCCCGCTCGGCGTTCGTCCGCAGGCGCTGGTGGGGCGCGGCCCCACCGCCAGCCGAATCGAGCACGGTGGCCTTCAGAGCGTGCTCTTCCTGTTCTCCGACGATTCCGTCCTTGGTGTGCTTCCCGCCTATGCACAGCACCTAATCGATTCGTTCCCGCGTGAAGCGCTCGCGCGAGGCGATTTTACGGCGGTCTCCGGCGTTCATCGAGCGGAGAACGACGATCACCTGCCCCGCTTTATGGGGCATTATGCGCCGACCTATGACCCCGACGTCTCAGGTCAGCAACCCAAACCCAAGACCCTCGTGCAGTTTCTGTCGCGCGCGAGGCTGGAACTTACGGGATCGCGCGACACACATCCCATCGCTAATTGCTGCGCAGAGGGAATCTTACAGTTGGTTAGGCTAGCAGGCGTTGATGTACCGTTCTCGCTTCGGAAGAGCCCAAACCGGTATTTGCTGGAGCGATTGCAGAGTGACGAGGCGCGGAAGCTGTATCTCGATCTGCTGGAATGGCTTCTCAGCTCGCGCTGCGAACCGTCGCAGGAGGCGTGGAGGGTTCAGGTCGCGCCTGCAGCGCTGGCGATCGCAGAGACTATCGCCGGACGTGAGATCAGGGATCAGCACGACTTTCTTGCATGGGGGGAGGCGGATGCGCAGGCTAGGGCAACGGACCTGCCACGGCAATCGACCAACTTGTTTCAATACCCCTTTGACGATCCGAAGGTCTCGATCAGGCTCGGGTCGATACATAGTGTAAAGGGAGAAACACACACAGCGACTCTTGTGCTCGAAAGCTACCACCAGTCCCATCATCTCAAAAAACTAATCCCTTGGCTTATAGGCAAACGGCCGAAGGCCGGCGCCGATAACACCGGCGAGACTGATGCGCTCAAAGAGCGCTTGAAGTTGCACTACGTTGGGATGACGCGACCATCGCACTTGCTGTGCCTTGCGATGCGCAAGGACGCCTTCAAGCCCGCAGAACTTGAGCTGATGCGGGAAAGGAATTGGCTCGTCATTGAATGCACCGCCCCCAGTAGCCGTGGCGCCGCGACAGCCTAACCTGATTAAGATCAGCTCAGGCGCTCAATAGAGCAATGGACCAGAGCAGTTTGAACGATTGGGTATCACGCTGAATAACCTGTAAACGGTACACAATCAGCGGAGTGAAGCTCGCCCCCGGGCGGTAGAGTGTTGCGCCGCCGACGATCTGATCGTCCGTCATCCTCGCTTGCCTCCTAGTAAAAATTAGGCATGGACAGCCAACCCAACTCCTGGGAGACCATGTTTCTTTAGGAATGCTTGCATTGCATCTGACCGCGGATGCTCGACGTGAAAAGCCCCGAAATCTTTTAGGAACGACGGCCAGCGGGCAGTGAGTAGGCCGGTTCTCCGAGCGCCCGGTGCAAGCCATATCCAGTCCATTGCCCACCGATGGGGCGCATTGCTGTATTCGCGCCAGCGAAAACAGCAAGCGCCCAAGAGTTTTCCACTGCCAGCAGGATCTACGAATAGGAATCCCACTACGCCGGGATTCCGCTCGCCGTCAGGATGCCATTGCACGAAATCGTAGTGGAACTCCCGCTTGAACAGCCGTGCTCGTTCGTAGATTTCTTTGTGCATCCACTTTGGTGACGCCGCATCCACACGCCCGTCCCATCCGTTGGCTTGGGCAGCGGCAGCTTTCCGGTGCGGCTTAGGGGCGGCTATAGACAGATATTTCTGGTGCGCTTTGCGATGAGTAACACCATCCTCAGGGTCGCCCCGCATGTAGCTCATGCCGCATTCTGGGCATTGCGTCAGCACCGGCTCCGGGCGCCGGCGGAAAAGTGGCGAGCCAACTTCGATCATTAGCGGATTCCCATGATCATCGAGATACCCCTTTGCCTTGTAGCGCGTTGGGGTAATGATAACCTTTGTCTGAGTCCACATTTCTTTGTTGCCAGCGTGTTCAAGCGTTAGTGGTGCATTTTTGTGCCGTAAAAAAGCGAACTGCAAGACATCTATTTCACCGCTCGTGGCTCGCCGGATATCCTTCAAGGTTGGCAGTACGGCATCCACCATCTCCGTCGGATCGACGTGAAAGCCGAGCCTTTCAAAGAGTATCATCAGCGCCGCAGCGTCAGGTCTGAGTATCCGATCATGGCCCATAAAGGTCCGCTGAAGCTTGGTGCCGTGGAGCTGATAAACGATTCTGGTCGGCAATTCGGCCGCATTCGCCAGAGCAAAGATGTCGATCCCACGGAGCCTTGAATCCCAGTCTTCCAAAAGGTCGCCAATGTCTACGCGGTCAACCCAGAGCTCCGCAGCGATATGCAGCGCTCGCTCCCGTTCGTTCTGAACGACGCGGCGCGGCATTGGTTCACCCAGTGCATGCCAGACGGCATTGAGTAACGTTGGTTCGACCTGCATGCGATCAATATAATGGTTTAGGATTAAGGTGGCCAATGGGCATTGACGGCATTTGTCCGAACGCAGCACCCATCATCTAGTCATAGCATGGTGACCGATTTTGTAATCTTAGGACTTGCGTGCCTTTCCGGGCACCACAAAAGTGCGCGAACGCATGCTAAGTGGGCGAGCCGCGATGGACGTTGCGGCAATTGGAGGACGAGTTCGGGTTAATCGCATCGAGGGGCTAAATGCAGGCTGGGGCGGCTCCCGAGACGAGATTCTGGTTTCCCCATTGCTTGCAATCTTGCGGCTGAAGAATGTTATCGTTCGATGACATTCGCGCCTGTCATCGAACGGTGACACTTTATTTTGTCATCGGTCGACGACGCCATGAGGAGGCGCATATTGATCCGCGCATCTGCTGGCGGGTGATTCCTGGCGACATAAAATAGCCCTAAAGAGCACATTAAGCGCTATAATAAGCTCTCAAGAGCATTTTAATGGACTTTTAAAGTTTATCGACATATGCTTCCAAGAGCGCACTATCTGATTTAATATGCTCTTGAAAGTTCATGGCCGCACGCAATCCCCTTGTTGAAGCTCCGCCTTATGCGGTGGAACAGACCCTGAAGCGGCTGGGCGCCAACCTGCGCACGGCACGTCTTCGGCGCAAGCTGACGATTGCCGAGACGGCCGAGAAAATTGGCACCGGCCCGCGCGCGGTTCAGGACGCCGAGAAAGGCAAGCCGACCACAGGCATTGCCGTGTTCGCCGCTTTGCTCTGGACCTTCGATCTGCTCGGACAATTGGATGCCGTCGCCGATCCGGCCCGCGACGAACGCGGCCTGGTGCTTGACGCGGCCCACAGTGCGAAGCGGGCACGCAAGAAAGGCCAGCTCGACAATGATTTCTAAGAAGCAGAGCGCGGAGTGCTACGTCTATGTCACCCTGCCCGGCGAAACCGAGGCGGTGACGGCGGGACGGTACGAGCTCACGCGCGGCCCGGGCGATCAGCCGGTCGGCCGCTTCGTTTTTGGGCGGCGCTATCTCGAACGCGTGAACGCAGTCGATCTGGACCCTGTCGAGCTCAAACTCGGCAAGGGAACTTTCGAGACCTCCGGCTTACGCGGCTTATTCGGTGCGCTGCGCGACGCCGGGCCGGATTATTGGGGGCGGCGGGTGATTGAGCGTCATGTCGGCGGTCAGTTCGGCGAGCTCGATTATCTGCTGCATTCGCCCGACGACCGGGCGGGCGCGCTGGGTTTCGGGTTGAATCAGACCCCACCCGCCCCGATGCGAAAGTTTAACAAGACCATCGACCTGGAAAAGCTCCAGGAGATCGCCGACACCGTTATCAAGGACGAGATCGACAACAAGACGGACGCCGAGACGCAGGAGCAGATTCAGGAGCTGCTGCTGCTCGGCACGTCGATGGGCGGCGCGCGCCCGAAGGCCGTTGTCGAGGATCGCGATGGTCTTTGGCTCGCCAAGTTCAATCGACCGGACGATAAGTGGAATGCCGCGCGGGTAGAGCGCACCATGCTTGTGCTTGCTCGCAATTGCGGCCTCGCCGTCGCGGAAAGCAAGATCGTCACCGCCGGCGGGCGCGATGTGCTGCTGGTCAAGCGCTTCGACCGCGAGAAAACAGCGAAGGGGTATCTGCGTGCCCGCATGGTCAGCGCCCTGACTTTGCTGCGGGCGGACGACACCGTCGAAGGGCGCGAGAAATGGTCCTATGTCTCGTTGGTCGAAGAACTGCGCCGCGCCTCGTCGGAGCCGCGGCAGGACGCCCATGAGCTGTTTGGACGTATGTGCTTCAATGCGCTCATCAGCAACACCGACGACCATCCGCGCAACCACGCTATGATCGCGCAGGAGCGCGGCTGGCATTTGTCGCCAGCCTACGACTTGACGCCATCGCCACAGGTCAGCAGGGAGCGCCGCGATTTGGCCATGACCTGCGGCGATGCCGGGCGCTATGCCAACGCTGCGAACCTGCTCTCACAGAGCGCCAGGTTCCTGCTCAAGGTGACGGAAGCTGAAGCGATCGTTGCCGCTATGGAGGAGCGCATTAAGCAAACCTGGTACGACGTCGCGCGCGGCGAGGGGGTGTCCGAAGCCGACTGCGAACGTATCAAAGGAGCGTTCGTCTATCCGGGATTTCGGCTGAATGGCGCCCCCGATTAATGGGCGGCATACTGGACACCACTCCGCCGGTCATCGCGCGGCAGATCGCCCTGGATATGCGCGGCAGAGTGGCGCAGGACGCGGTATTCTGGGAGGTATTCGGTTATAAAATGAACGTGGCCAGCTCTTGTTTGTGGCGAATTAGGTCGATGAAAATCTCAAAATTTCGACGCAACCCGCTGGAATGCCACGGTCAAAGTCGGCATTATGTCCGCGCAGACGGGGCTGCCGAACTTCATAGCCTAGCGAGGGACGCGTGAACGTTTTCGAACTTGATAAGGCACTGGTTGACCGTTATGCGACTTTTGCTCGCTCGTTCTCGGATATCCGTGCTCCTGAAATCGCCAACCAAATTGAGGCGGCCTATCAGTCAGGCAAGTTTTGGCCTGACCCGCTAATCAGCATCAACCCACGTTTCGAATCAGGCGAGGCCGTTGATGAACTGGCTGCCACGGGTGTTCTCGATCCCGCCCTGCCGAAGATTTTTGCTGCAGACGACGCACGGACGCCTATTAAGCTTTACCGACATCAAGAGCGCTCGATTGTTAAGGCGCGGAATCGCGAAAGTTTTGTGGTCACTACAGGCACAGGTTCGGGCAAGTCTCTGTGCTTTTTCGTGCCCATTATTGATGCCATAATTCGCGCCCGGCGGGCCAATGAGCCAAGAAAAACCCGGGCAATCATCATCTATCCAATGAATGCCCTCGCGAATAGCCAGCTTGGCGAGATTAATAAATTCATCAAGGATTCTGGCTTGCCCGATGATTTGCGACCGAAAATCGCAAGATACACGGGGCAGGAAAAACAGGAAGAGCGGGAAGCGATCGCGAAAGATACGCCCGATATCCTGCTAACCAATTTCATGATGCTCGAGCTCTTGATGACGCGTCAGGATAAGCTCGATCAAACTGTGATCGGCAACGCTCAGGGTCTCGATTTCCTCGTGCTCGATGAGTTGCATACCTACCGTGGGCGGCAGGGCGCAGACGTTGCAATGTTGGTCCGGCGCGTAAAGCAGCGCCTCACGCCGTCTAAGCAGCTCATCTGCATCGGCACATCGGCAACCATGTCGAGCTCCCCCGACGAGCTGGAGCGTGGGCGGGCGGTCGCTGAGGTGGCGTCCAAGTTATTCGGGCAGCCGATTGCTCCAGCCAATGTCATTGATGAAGCGCTAGAGCGCGCGACCGATCCAAAGATCAATGCCGGCGCACTGGGTGAACGGCTGGTTCAAGCGATTAAAGCCCCCTTGCCACCGGCATTGTCCAATGAAGAGCTAAAGGTTCATCCACTCGCGTGTTGGATCGAAACAGAAGTTGGACTCGAGGAAGGTGAAAAACTTCGTCGCCGACAGCCGATGACATTGCAGGATGCCGCCAGCAAACTAGCAAAGCAGACCGGCCTGGACGAGATTGTTTGCCAACGGTCGATTGCAGACATGTTGGCGATGATGGGGCGGCGGGAGGATGAGCGTGGCGGCACTGGTTCACGGGCGTTTCTTGCCTTTAAGCTTCACCGCTTTATCTCCGGCGCCGGGCAGGCTTATCTCACACTTGAACCTGCTGGGAGCCGCCGGGTATGCCTTGAGGGGCAAAAGTTTCATCCGGAAGAGCCAAAGGCTCGTCTTTATCCGGTCTTCTTCTGCCGTGAATGCGGGCAAGAGCACCTGAGTGTAACGATAGGCAATGACGAGGACGGTGATCAGCGGGTAATGGCCCGCCCGATTGATGAGCCGGTCCAGGACGAGGCTGAGCCTGACGGCAGTCAAACAGGCTATCTGGTGCCTGCCGTCAATGCCGATTTTGATTTCACGGGGGCGCCAACAGATTATCCGGATGATTGGCAAGAACTTGGTCCATCCGGGCAAGAAAGACTTAAGTCAACCCATCGTGGCAAGCATGAGGGCGTTCTTTTCCAGGTCCTCCCGGACGGCTCTTTCGGTGAGGAAGGCACGCCTGCTTGGTTCTTCCGAGGCAAATATCGGTTTTGTCCGCATTGCGGGCATCAACCGGCGCAACAAGCCAGGGAAATTAACAAGCTTGCTGGGCTTTCTGCGGAAGGACGCAGCTCGGCGACGACGCTGATCGTCTCGACCGTGCTTGCTTGGATGGAGAAAGATGGATCGCTCGGCGAGCATACGCGCAAAATCCTGGGATTCACAGATAACCGCCAAGATGCCGCTCTTCAGGCTGGCCACTTCAATGACTTTATCTTCGTCACGTTGCTGCGTGGGGCGATCTTGCGAGCCGTACGAGACGCCGGCGAAAAAGGTCTTGCTCCGACCAAATTTGGCGAGGCGGTTCGCCAAGCGCTGGGCTTCGATCTCGAAGAGGTCTCCCGCCTAAAGGAATGGATGCTTGATCCCAATGTGAAGGGCTATGGTAATCGCCAGCAGGCGCAGGAGACCCTTTCAGATATTTTGGCTCACCGCCTATGGGCAGACCTCAAGCGCGGTTGGCGCTACACCAATCCAAATCTTGAAGAGGTTGGGCTGATTACCGTTCGTTTTCCAGGTCTTGACGATTTGGCGAGCGACAACGAGGAGTTTGCAACGAACGCCCGGCTGGCTGCTTTGCCTACGGACCGGAGGCGAAAGCTGTATGAAATACTTTTCAATCAGATGCGCCAAGGCTTGGCGATTTCAACAGAAGCCCTAGACCGAGGCCGGATAAAGCAGGCTGCGGAAGACTCGCGCAGCCGCCTGTGCATTCCGTGGGCAATTGATCGAGAAGAAGAAAGCAATTTACGTGAGGCCGGTATGTTGATGATCGACCCGCCGCGCAGTGCTGAATTGCGAGCCTCCGACGCTGGTCTTATTTTGCGCGGCGGCAGTAGATCAAAATTGGGTAAAGCTCTCAGGGATAAACAAATCTGGGGTGAACAGCTGCCACCTAGAGAATACGATGAAATGGTGTTGACGCTGCTAAAAGCAGCTGAGGCACACCAAGTTGTGCGGCGAATCTCCTCCGGCTTCGAAGCGCCAGCTTGGCGTGTTTCACCGACCTCCTTGCGCTTGCATTTGGCTGCAAAGCGTAGTGACGAAAAGCGTGAGAATCCTTTCTTTCGCTCGCTCTATGAGAGTGTCGCCGAAATGCTGGCCGAGCCGGGCGAATTGCCCTACTCCTTCGAGGCGCGGGAGCATACGGCACAAGTGGATCAAGACGTTCGTGCTTGGCGAGAAGACCGGTTCCGGTTCGAGAAGGAGGATCGCCGTCGGTTGGATGAAAATCGCGATCGTATGGTGGAGCAAGGTGAACCTACGGGCTTTTTGCAAGCCATGTTTTGTTCACCAACGATGGAACTCGGCGTCGATATTAGCGCTCTCAATGTCGTTTTCCTGCGCAATGTTCCCCCTACGCCTGCCAATTATGCCCAACGCTCGGGTCGCGCGGGACGCAGTGGCCAGGCTGCACTGGTCGTGACCTACTGCGCGGCTATGTCGCCGCACGATCAGTACTATTTTTCTGACCGTAAGGGGCTTGTCGCAGGGACAGTTCGGCCTCCCGCACTAGATTTGGCAAATCAAGACCTGTTGAAGTCTCACCTTCATGCGGAATGGTTGGCGCAGGCCAATGTGCCGCTGCAGGCGTCGATCCCTGAGAACCTTGATATGACTGACGCCAAGCTTCCGATCGCGGCGCAGATCCGCGAGGGGATGGAAGAACTCGCGAATTCGGGCGAAGCACAGCCGAGGATGCGCCGTCTGATTGATGCGATGCTACAGGCCATCGATATCAAGGATGCCCCCTGGCTTGCGGATGTAGAGGCTTTTGTTGCGGAAACTAATGCTCAGGCCTTCAAAGAGTTCACTGATGCGTTTGAGCGTTGGCGTAATCTCCATCACGGTGCACGCGAAGAACAGGAACTGGCCCACGCAATTCAGCAGCGAACGGGCTTAAAGGCTGGCGAGCGGACCGCAGCTGCAACGCGCTACCGCAATGCATCGCGCGAACTCGAAATCCTGGAGCGCGGCCAGTCATCGAGTGGTTCTGATTTTTACACATATCGTTACCTGGCCACTGAGGGGTTCCTGCCGGGTTACAATTTCCCGCGCTTGCCGCTTTATGCCTTTATTCCTGCGGCGAAGGGGGCTGTATTGCAGCGTCCTCGGTTCTTGGCGATCGCCGAGTTTGGCCCCAACAGCCTAATTTACCATGAGGGGCGCGCGTATCGCGTGACTAAGGCCAAGCTCCCCGCAGAAGGGCGGCTGGATAACGGTCAGCTTGCAACTTCAACTTTGATTTTGTGCAAGGAGTGTGGTGCCGCTCATACAGATGGGCTGACAGAATGCTGCCAAGCCTGCGGCAGCGCGCTCAGTGGAAGCGAACGTATCGAGACCATCTTCCGCATCGACAATGTTGAAACGTCGCCTTCACTGCGGATTACCGCCAACGATGAGGACCGGCAGCGCCGGGGGTTTGAAGTCCAAACCGTGTTTCAATGGCCGGAAAGGAACGGCGAAAAGCAGGTGCGGTCCCTGGTTTTAGGCTCTGAGGACGGGCCGTTGCTCCACCTTGATTATGGTTCGGCAACACGCTTGTCTCGCATCAACAAAGGGCTGCGGCGGCGCCAGACGAAGTCGATCTTCGGCTTCTACATCGATCCGCAGTCTGGACGCTGGATCAAGGACCCGGCCAACGGCGAAGACGATGACGGCATGGGTGACCCCACCAGCGTTAAGCCGCAGCGCATTGTGCCGATGGTAGAGGATCACAAGAACGCTATGCTGTTACGCCCGATGGTGAATTTCACCGAACGGCAGATGGCGACGCTCCAGCATGCGTTGGTTCGCGGCATCCAAATCGAATTCGAGTTAGAGGATGGCGAACTCTTGGGTGAGGCATTGCCGACGCGTGAGCGACGAAACACGATCCTTCTTTATGAGGCGACGGAGGGCGGGGCCGGCGTGCTTAATCGGCTGGTATCAGCGCCTCAAAATATGGCGAAGGTGGCGCGTCGAGCTTTGCGGCTTATGCATTACACCGAGCCGTTTGATCCACATAACATGCAAACGGAAGAAGCGGCCTGCGTGGCGGGGTGCTATCGCTGCCTTCTTTCTTATTACAACCAACCGGATCACGAGCTAATCAACCGCACTGACCCTGGTGTCGTCGAGTTTCTTTGTGGCTTGGTGACAGCGGATGCGGATATGGGCCAGGCGGCATCGGAAGACGAGCCGTGGCTCAAAGCTATTGCGCAATGGGGGCTGCCGACCCCGACGCCACTAGCGTTGGCGGGTCTTATGCATCCCCTGTATTGGCCGTCACGCGATATACTCGCCGTTACTGCGCCTCCGTCGGCCGCATTGTCGTCTGAGGCCGCTGCACACGGGATTCTGGATATCATTGTATTGCCGGTTGCGCCGGGCACCAGTCCGCCCACCGACCTCCTTACTGCCCTCGGAGCTTCTTGATGGAAAATGTGGTGTTCTCGCCGGGGGATTTGGTTCGCGCGCGTGGTCGTGAATGGATAGTCTTGCCATCGCCGGGCGACGGGTTGCTTAAGGTCCGCCCGCTTTCCGGAAGCGACGCCGACGCGCAGGTAATTGCACCAACATTAGAGACCAGCCCTATCGAGCCCGCGCGTTTCTCGGCGCCAACGGCTGACCGGCTGGATACGCAGGAAGGTGCGCAGCTTCTTGCTGATGCGTTGCGTCTGTCGCTACGCCGAGGCGCTGGGCCATTTCGGAGCGCCGCGCATCTGGGGGTAGAGCCACGCGCGTATCAGCTGGTGCCGCTCATGATGGCGCTGAAGCTACCAACGGCTCGGCTCCTCATCGCCGATGATGTTGGTATTGGTAAGACAATTGAAGCCGGCTTGATTTTGAGAGAATGGCTCGATCGTGGGACCGTTGATCGTTTTACCGTTCTTTGCCCGCCGCATCTCGTGGACCAGTGGGTAAGCGAGCTTTCCGAAAAATTCGACCTGGATGCCGTGGCGGTGACTTCCTCTCGAGCGCGCAGCTTGGAGCGTGGGCTTCCTACGTCCCAGAGCCTGTTTGAAGCGTATCCCTATACAGTGGTGAGTCTCGACTATATTAAGGCCGATAGCCGCAGGGATGATTTTGCAAGAGCCTGCCCGCCTTTCGTGATCGTTGACGAAGCTCACGCCTGTGTCGGTACGGAACGTGGCATCCACCAGCGTTTTGAATTGCTGCAAAGGCTCGCCAGCGATAGTTCGCGCCATATGCTTTTTCTAACCGCCACGCCGCATAGTGGTGACGTCGCTGCATATAATCGCCTTCTCGGGCTGCTTCACCCAGGTCTCGCTCTTGGCCCGGATGGAGGCGACGTCAACGCTCGCCAGAGCTACTCACGCTTTCTAGCACGCCATTTTGTTCAGAGGCGCAGACCGGATATTCAGGATGGCTGGGAGACGCAACGTGTCTTTGCGCGACGGGAGACCGCCGAAACGCCATTTTTGCTGACGGGCGATTTCGCCACGTTCCAGGAAGATGTGTTGGACTATTGTTTGTCGGTTACTCAGCGGTCCGGCACCGACCAGCGCACGCGTCGCCTGGCATTTTGGGGCACGTTGGCGTTGATGCGTTGTGTGGGTTCTTCACCTGCGGCGGCCATCAGCGCCCTCAGCAATCGCGTCAGCGGATTGGCCGAAGAGGAGGCGATTGAGCCCGTCGTCTTTGACGCAGAGGAGGGGCTGCTCGATGAAAGTGATCTCGAGCCGGCGACCGCGATCGAAGACAGCGAGGAACGCAATTCGCTCGAAAAGCTCATAAAAGCGGCACAAGCTCTCGACGCTCAGCGGAATCATGACCCCAAGGTCAGGATGTTGCTCACGCAGCTTGCCAAGTTGCTCGAAGCCGGCGTAAAGCCGGTTATTTTCTGCCGATTTATCGCGACCGCCGAGATGCTCGGCGAAGTGCTGCGGGAAAAGTGGCCGAAGATTAAAACGGAGGTTGTCACAGGCACGTTGACGCCTGACGAGAGGCGCGAGCGCGTGGATGCGCTAGAGGATCATCCCAGTCGCATATTAGTGGCCACGGATTGCCTGTCGGAAGGCATAAATCTTCAGAGCCTGTTCGACGCGGTGTTTCACTATGACCTTAGCTGGAACCCGACTCGCCATCAGCAGCGTGAAGGGCGGGTAGATAGATTCGGGCAGCAGGCCGAACTCGTGCGGTCGGTCATGATGTATGGGAAAAATAGCGCCATTGATGGTGCCGTGCTCGACGTCATCCTCCGTAAAGCAGATGAAATTCAGAAGGCAACGGGGGTCAGCGTCCCCATGCCTGAGGATCAGGAAAGCGTGACGGCCGCGTTGATGAAGGCCGTCTTGCTACGCACAAATGGCAGTAATCGGATGCAGATGGAGCTTGATCTATGGCCATCGGCGGATCGGTTCGAGGCAAGCTGGCGAGATGCTGCCGAAGGGGCAAAAGCTAGCCGGGCTCGCTACGCACAAGGCGCTCTGCGGCCAGAGGAAGTCATCCCCGAGTGGCGGCAGATGCGAGCCTTGAATGGCGGCCCGAGTGAAGTCCGCCGCTTTACCGACCGCGCATTGCGGCGTGTGCGTGCGCCGCTTGAGACGACGGGAAGCCATTTCCTGTTGCATTGCGCCGAATTGCCCGAGGGCATGAGGGAAAGGCTCTTTCTACGCGGGATCAAAGGAACACGGCGGATTTCTTTTGTGGACGATCCTGCTCCCGGCATCATGCATGTAGGACGTGTCCACCCGATTGTGGCCACCCTGTCGGAGACCTTGGCCGAGGGGGCGCTAGATCCCATCGGTGTTGAGGGTAATGCTCTTGGTCGTGCGGGTGTCTGGCGTACCTGCGCGGTCAATCAAATGACCACTTTGCTCCTGTTGCGCCTAAGGTTCCAGTTGGTCACCAGCGGACGCACCAACCGAATGCTACTCGCCGAGGAGGCAGTAGGCATTGCTTTCGAAGGTGTAAGCCCGGATTCCGCACGCGATGGCGTGGAAGCTCTGCAGCTGCTCGAGGCGGAGGCGGGCAGCAACATGGAGGCGGAGGCTCGACGCCGTCACCTTGAGAATGCGCTTTCTCGCTTGGCGAGTTACCAACCGTCGATCGAACGGCTAGCCCATACTCGGGCGGCAGTTCTTTCTAACGACCATCTACGCCTGACCGAGGCGGCAGGCGGTGGCGCTACCGTCAAGGTTACGCCCGTTCTGCCTGCTGACATCATCGGCCTTTATGTTTTGCTGCCGGAGACGAACTGATGAGCCGGTCGAGTAAGCATGCCGCCAATTTGGGGTTTGCGGCAATCACGATTGAAGGCGGGCTGATTTCGCCGGAGCAGCTGGCGGCGATTGCTTCTGCAACGCCAGATCAAAAGATGGCGGCAGAATATGGCTGCCCCAAGGGTACCACTCTGCGCGACGAGATTACGCGCTATTTTCGCATCGGCCAGGCCCATTGGCAGGCCTATGCACGAATTGCTGCGCCTACGGTCGTTCAAACTGTGGTCTTCGCAAAATGTCTCCTTGAGGAGGCTTTCGGTTTTCAGCTTACCGGCCCTCATATCCACGAGGATGAGGGGCGCCGTTTTCAGATCGCTTGGGAAGCCAAGGGCGGCCGCATTCCTGTCGTGGTTGCCGCACCTGCAGCCGGAGAGAAGGGCAAGCTTGGCGAGGGGTTTTCACGAGCGCAGCCCGAATTTGGCGACGGCCCTGACGGCCGCATCGCTAAGCGTTCGCCTGCCGTCTTGCTGCAAGATTGGCTCAATGCCAGCCCCATTTGTCAGTGGGGCCTCGTCTTCTCTGGCGACCGCCTGCGATTGATGCGGGACAATGCCAGTTTCACGCGCCCGGCTTATATCGAGGCTGATCTGGGCGCGATCTTCCGGGACGAAATGTTCCCGGATTTCACGATGCTATGGCTTCTCATTCACGCCTCGCGCTTTGGTGTCGAAGGAACGCCCGTCAGCGATTGCGCCTTGGAGCGATGGCGCGAAGCAGGCATGCGGGCGGGAACCGCCGCTCGCGAACGCCTGCGCGGCAATGTCGAGGAGGCGCTTCTTGCCTTAGGGCAAGGCTTTCTCGACGCAAGTCCGGAACTACGGCGGCGCCTGGACGACGGTACGTTGGCGATGCCCGTCTTTTTCGAGCAGCTGCTGCGGGTTATTTATCGGCTGATCTTTCTTGCGGTCGCTGAAGACAGGGATTTACTGCACGCGCCGGGGGCAGCACGGTCAGCCCGCCAGCTTTATGCCGAGAATTACAGCTTCGCTTATCTGCGCGATCGCTCGCTTCGTCGCAACGCTCACGACCATCACTCCGATGCCTGGGAAGGTTTGAGGATTGTCTTCAAGGCGCTCGCGCACGGAGAGCCGGTTCTTGGCTTGCCCGCGCTCGGTAGCCTCTTTGCGCCCGGCCTGACGCCCGATCTGGATAACGCCCAGTTGCCCAATCGCGCTCTCTTTGGAGCAGTTTACAGGCTTGGCTGGCTTGATGATGTCGGGCCGCGCGTTCGGATCAATTGGCGCGACATGGCGACAGAAGAGCTTGGCAGTGTTTATGAAGGCCTGCTCGAGCTTGTCCCGACGCGGGAGAGCGGCGGGCGCAAATTCACCTTTGCTGGCGGTGCCGAGGCGCGCGGCAATGCCCGCAAAATCTCCGGCAGCTACTATACACCGGACAGCTTGGTGCAATGCTTGCTCGACAGCGCCCTCAACCCGGTACTTGACCGTGCTGAGGCTGAGGGTGGTGTCGCCGCCATCCTCGACCTCAATGTCATCGACCCGGCGTGCGGTTCGGGGCATTTCCTTCTGGGCGCGGCGCGCCGGATGGCGACGCGTGTGGCTCAGCTTCGCGACCCGGACGCGCCCGATTACAACGCGGCGATGCGCGATGTGGTGCGCAACTGCATTCACGGCGTGGATCGCAACCCGATGGCGGTCGAGCTTGCCAAGGTGGCGCTCTGGATCGAGACGGTGGAGCCTGGCAAGCCCCTTGGGTTCCTTGATGCCAATATCCAGTGTGGCGATAGCTTGCTGGGCGTGTTCGACCTGAAGGCGCTCGATGCAGGCATTCCTGATGATGCCTATAAGCCGCTGACCGGCGACGACAAGGACACCGCGAAGTATTTTTCCAAACGCAACAAGGACGAAAAGAAGGGACAGGGGAGCTTCGATTTCCTGGGCGGGGGCGGCTCACTGCCACCGGCAAAACTGGCGGCGGCGATGGACGAGTTGCGACACATGCCGGAGGATACAGTCGCGCAGATCGAGGAGAAGCGCAGTCGCTTCGATCAATGGGAAGCGGACCCCAAACGCCATGCGACCAAGATCGCTTGCGATTTTTATGTGGCGGCGTTTTTGCTGCCCAAGACGGGTGGTGTTCCGACCCACACCACAAATGTCACCGTGCCTACGACGGCGCAGATGCGCCAACGGCTTGGCGGTGGACAGGTGCATGGCCCGCTGGAGGCCGCTGCAGTTGAGGCCGCCGGCGAAGCGCGGGCTTTCCACTGGCCGCTGGCCTTTCCTGAAGTCATGATCGGCAAGGGCGGGTTCGATGTTGTAATCGGCAATCCACCCTGGGAAAAGTATACTGTGCTCGAGCGCGAGTTTTTTGCCAACATTTCTGAGATTGCAGCCGAGGCAAATGCTGCAAAACGGCAGAAAGCTATGGAGCGCGAGCTGGAGCGCTCCCCAGCACTCACATTTGCGTGGAACGCCGCCCAAAGAGAGGCGGAAGCAAAAGGGGAGTTTGCCCGCAGCTGCAATAGATTTGAAAAATCTGCCGTTGGTGAATTGAATATGTATCCGCTCTTCACTGAACTCGCTATTTCCCTCATTAACAAATCGGGGTGGGTAGGATTAATTCTGAAATCACTAATGTTCACAGGCTCAACATGGAAGGGATTTACCGACCACCTTGTTACAACTGGAGCGCTTCGTTCTGTTTTTGACTTCAAGAATTGGGAAATGCTATTTACATCAGTTGGATATCACGAGCGCTATTCGCTAGCGACCTTGGGGCCAGCTCAGCCCAACTCTCGCATTCGTCTTGCTGTGGGTCTTACAAACCCATCTCAGCTTGCCAATGAGAACTCAATTATCGATGTTGAAAGAGCATTTCCGAGGCGTGTTAATCCTGACACGGCCACTTTACCTCAATGCGAAACGCTGGCTGATCTTCGCATTTTATCGCGTATTACAGAACGCTTCCCGACATTGGGTCAATCGGATTGGCGAGCAAGATATTCTAGTGGGCTACACATGACTGGAGATGCTAAGGAGCTCCGGGACCGTGAGTCGCTGGAGTCGGACGGCTTTGAGCTTCAGAATTCATGGTTTATTCGAGGTGACGAGGAATACGCGCCGGTCTATGAAGGTAAATTCATCCATCAATATGACCATCGCTTTGCAACCTTCGACGGCATCCCCCGAGCGAGGCGCTTTGGTATCAAAGCAGCCACGATTAATCCATCAGAAGAAGAGAAGAGCCGGAAAGACTTCGAGATTGTCCCACGTTACTGGGTTCGGCTTCAGTTTTTGGAAGAGAATATTTCAGCGCGACGCATTAATCGAGACTGGAATATTGCATTCAGAGACACTACTAACGTGATCAGCAATTTTAGGACCGCCGTCGGTTGTATCGTGGGGCCCGCTGCATTCAACTATAAATGCCCGAACATTATCGTTGATGATGGGGATCCGATTGGCTCCGCTCTCTTTCTGTCGTTATTCAATTCAGTTCCTTATGACTACCTGCTAAGGCAAAAATTTTATGGTGCGAACTTTACAAAATCTTTGCTCTTACAGAGCTTCGTTGTAAGCAGAAGTGAGTTGGCAAAATATGAAGCCCGCCTACTCGACGCTGTGTCTTCGCTAACTAATACTTCTAATAGTGTTAAAGTGTTTTGTGATCTTATAGGTCGTGGCCAGTTTTGCGCCAAAACGTCAGGAGAGCGCTTAGAGCTTCATGCGTGGATAGACGCACTTTACTTCAATCTATTTGGATTTTCAGCCGAAGAAGTGGAATATGTTTTTGAAACATTTCCAATATGGAGGCAGAAATCAACGGAAAAGTGGGGGAAGTTTCTGGAAAAAGAGCGAGTGATTTCCATTTTCGCCGAACTCAAGTGTGGACTTAATCAATGAAAGAGGTTTGCCACGAACTGATTTCTGAAGATATGCGATCTAAAAATGAAGGCTATCGCTGATGACGGTCGTCGATGCCAATCTTCGGCTAAACACCTATCCCTTCGAGCTGCAATCCGAGCTCCGGGATGCAGCCAATGAGCACGGGTATCGCATTGGCCCCGAGCAAGCCGCCGGATGGTTATTCTTTCGATCGGCAACGGCACCCGGCGAAATTGCTGTGGCTGCTACCATTGGCGGAATGGCGGGACCATTTTTCCTTTCGGTCGGGCATGCTGGGTCTGCGCGCGAGCTCAAGGCGGCAGAAGCTTCGCCGTGCGCACGAGGGCATGTGAAGGCCTTTGTATTCCCGACGCGAGAGGCGTTTTTCCAGGGGGTCAGCGCGGTTTACCGTTTGTCGATGAGTTTGCCGACGCTCCCCTTCGAGGACTACTTACGCGAAACGGCTGATCTTGGTGATACGGAAGCCGAACGGCTTCAAAAAGTCAGGATCGGACAAAACCGTTTTCGTGAAGCGCAGTTGAGTTACTGGAACCGGACATGCCCGCTGACCGGGATCGGAAATCCTGATCTTTTGCGCGCCTCTCACATCATCCCATGGGCCAGCTGTGAAAATGATCTCGAACGCTTGAACGTCCACAATGGCCTGTTGCTCTCGGCCTTGTGGGATGCGGCATTCGACTCCGGCTTATTGACCTTTGATGATAACGGGCTGGCGGTTCCGTCGCCTTTGCTGGATGATCGCGCCAGCAATGCTCTCGGCATTAGTGCCGCGCCACCACTTAGTCTGACTTCCGCGCATCGCGATAGGTTGCAGTGGCACAGAAAGAACGTGTGGTGCGATTCGTAGAGGCCGCTCACGCGGCCTCCTCCGTGACGGCTCCTGGCTGCAAGCCGTGCAGATACGCTGCGGCCCGCTCGGCATGGGCGGCGGCGGTGAAGATGGCGCGCTTGTCGTCCTTCAGCACCTTGAGCCAGGAGGCGATATAGGCGGCGTGATCGTCGCGCGGCTCGGGCGTCAGGCCGAGATCGGCGGAGAGGAAGGCGCTGCCGAGTTCGGCCACGAGTTCCTCGGCGGCGTAGCCTTCGTCGCCCCAGCGCCTGCGCCCGAATTCGCGGTCGAGGCGGGAGGCGTGGCGCGTCCAGTGCGTCATTTCGTGCGCCAGCGTCGCGTAGTAGCTCTCGGCGTCGCGGAACGACTCGAAGATTGGCATCTGCACATAGTCGGGGTGGATCGCATAGTAGGCACGGTCGCCGCCGTGGCGGATATCGGCGCGGGTCGCGGCGAAGAAGGCGTCGGCGGTGGCGATGCGGGTGACGGGATCGATCTGAGGCGCGGCGGGCGCGGTGTAATGCGTGTGTTGACCAGGCCGGAATCACAGCTCTTTTGGTTGCCGCACGCCCCCAACGATCACTAATCCCCCGAAAGAAGGCGATTGAATCGTCTCCGTGAACCGTCGCGAAGGAGGAAATGGTTTCCTTGTAGGCGGCTGCTGCGGAGTCTCGGGTTTCACCTCCGTCGCTTCCGGTGATGTAGGCTCCGGTGCCTCTGGTTCTTGATCCGTGGACATTGTAATGGTCTCCTACTGCGGCCATTTTCTCAGCAAGCTTGTCATTAAAACCGCGCAAAAATGCATATGTCGGGGATGAGCCATCATCGGCCGCAAAGATATGTGGTTATTCACCCCCCATTTTCAAGAGCTGTCATGCACCGCGCCCGCCCCTGAGGTCGGCCGCGATCCGGGCGCTGAGACCAGAGGTCTTTGCCTCGTGCTCGCCATGGGATCAACCATGGACCAACTTAATCGAAACAAATTATTGCTGTGTTATACCCAACACTTATGCGCATTATTAGGCGGATGATCCATCCGCCTAATGTGGGTGTGGGTGTGTTAAATCAATGGGTTATGCCTCGTTACAGTTGGCGATCAATGTCATTGAAAGCCAGCACCGTAAACCGGCCCGGCAAATCCTTGCAAGGCATTAAGTCAAGCTGACTGGTGCCGGGCGGCAGCTTGCGCAGCCAGTGCTTCACCAGCTTCGGCAAGTCTGACGGGTCGCATAAGATGGCGTTGGTAGCGTCAACGTCATAGGTAACACCGGCTTCAGTTCTCGTTGCCATTGTTCGACTCCACTGGTTTGGATTCAACGTCGATTGCATCGCGCTTGAATGACATGCCGCCCAACTCGCTCAGCACTAACGCTAGTTCGGCGGTTCTCTGTGCATCGGTCACGTTTAGATCGAGGGAAGCACTTGGCTTACCCCAAGCCCGGTCCAGTAGCGCACTGACGGCACTCAGGGCCACATACTCGTTAGACGAGCTTGCAAGTTCAACTAGTCGCTGTATTGCAAACGCGGTTTGCTGTTTAGCCAGGGCTACAACCTCGTGATCCTTCTTCGGCACTCCGCCTGGGTTGGGTGAAGGTCCTCCGCGCTGCCATTGGCCCAACGGGGTTCTGGCTACTTGTTGTTCGCTCATGTGTTCACACCTGCTTTTCAGGTTGATGACTCCCCCATGTTCTATACCTCCTGCATAACGGAATCCACGGAAATCAGCGCCACCCCGGCACGGGCCAGGGCCACTAAGGGGCAGGTTGGCTGCTCCTGCTCAGACAGGGGAGCAGGGTAATCCCTGCTTGGCCGGTTTTACCCTGTCATCAAAGACGTAGAACATACCTACGACAACACGGTAAACAGGGTAAACAGGGTATTTATTAAGTTAAGAAATAATAGTATCTTCCTCTTGAGCGTTTTCTCGTTATATCGTCAAGAAAACGCCATCAATTTTCCCTCGGTTAAAAATCTCCCGGTGTGACAAAAAAAGCCATGTTTAGTCTGTTTACCCTGTATTTGTAGGAATTTCCCACATCTTTGATGACATGGTAAAACCCTACAACAGGGTATAATACCCTGTTATAGGGTTTTTGGCCTAGAAGGGAGGCTCGCTCAAGTCTTCTGCTTCGCCTTCTTGGCCATACTTTTCTTCAAGAGCGTCGGCCTCTTCTGCGTCATCATCCGGCCAAGCGATTTGTAGCCCGGTCTTCTCAAGGAAGGCATCTCTCGCTTGCTTCAGCGTTCCCAAGACGTAGCAGGTAGGGTGCTTCTTATATATTATCCGCCCGACTCCCTTCTCTCCGCGCTCCTCACCCACGGCGTGACAGCCGATAGGCCGGGCTCCTTTGATTTTTAATGTTCCCGTGAACCATCGCCCAAACCACGCCCGGCTAAGCGGGCGCTTTTCATGCTTCGCCTTGGCAAACTGTATATAGCTTTCATACAAAAGGTCCGTAGTTACGGTCTTTATCCACTTACGGAACTCGTAAGACAGCCCGCATTGCGACTCCAACACGTACCCACGACTAAGAGCGTCAACAAACCATGACTCATGAGTTTTCAAGCTCTCAATCTTCTGGTTGTTCAGCCCGGTTGTCTTCGGAATCTTGCGGATGTTGAAGCCGGAAATGTCGCGGTGCTGCAACTCATACAGCATTGCTGCATAGCCTCCAGCCTTAAGCTCATCAACAATCGCTTGGAAGTATTCAAAGTCGCCGGTCTTCGTGTCTAGTACGTCCAGACACGCAAAGCGCCTGGCATCAAGTGACGTTGGAACAATCCAATCATTATTTGACGCCATCATAAGGTGAAGAAAGTTCTTCACCTTAATCAGGTTTTCGCCTTTCCCTTCAAGCGGGATCACGTTCTCAGTAATCAGTGTATTGAGCGTACCAACTGCATGGGCGTCATCCGCGTAGATGGCCTCATCAGCAAACAGGAACACACAATCGCGTAAGTGTGCATTGAAGGTTCCGGTAAGATGTTTTGGATTGGATATTTGCAGCGCATGCTGGCCGAAAATTGTCCACAGTGTCTTTGCCAGAATACCTTTGCCGCAACCTTGGCCACCTCGCATCACTACGGCCACTTCAGCGCGCTCCTCGGGGTGTTGAATCAGCCGGGCCATCCAATTCATAAGGTATTCATAAGACTCGGCATCGCCTGCACACACAATCTCGCGAACATGCGTTTTCAGTTTCTCCCACGATCCCGGAGCCGGAGTGAACGCGAATCCGGTCCACAGATTGTATTCATCAGGTTTTGCCTTCTTGCCGGTAGGATCGAAGACAAACCGCTCATATTGGCGGCGCTCTTCGTCACCTAGCCAATATATAGATGCAGGGCGGTACACAGGAAACGTGACTCCCTTCTCTGTTTTCGTTCCAACTTTTATCGGAATGTGCCGATAACGATCTTTGAAGTTAGCGATTGCTTGGCCAACAAACATTGTGCGCCCGAACTCATCGTCAAAATGCAGTTCGTAAACCTTGGTCTTTGCTGCATTTGTGCAGACGAAGAACCTGTTGTTATAGCAACGCATCAATGCGTCGGCTTCAGGTGTGCGCTTGCGCTTCCTGCCGGTGCTTGGTGTTGAAGTATCTTCCGCCTCTTCTGCTGCTTCCGGTTCATCGGGGGATTGCAGGGTGTTCTCCCAGATCAACTGCGCTTGCCTTTCTCCCTTCTCAGCAATGTACGCAGATGTAGCCGGATGAGCGCGTAAAGCTTCAAGCATGGCTTTGTAGTTGAATCCTGCAGCCTTGAGCGCACCGCCTAGCGCCATCGCTGCTTCACTGCGTGACGGATAGCTGTCTATGCGGTTCAGTATGTTGTAGAGGGTGTTACCCTTGGCGGTGTTGCTGTTCGCTGCTGCTTCAACACGTGCCAGGATATTACCATCACGTGCTAAAACTTCGCCATGCTCGTCAGTGATGGTGACGCGCTCACCTTTTGTTTTGTGCTGCTTCTTATCCTTGACAGGTTTAGCCGCGAACACTGGCCCGGCTTCGTTGATTAGCCATAACAAGCTCTCCGTGGAGATGCTGTTAATGGTCTCGGCGCTGTTTTCATGGCGTTGCTCGGTAACAGCGAAGTATCTGCTGGTTACGTATAGTTCGATGGCTGGGCCATGCTCGCCGCCGCCAGCCTTGCGGTATTGCTTGCCGGTCAACGTTCCCATGGCGCGCTGGAGGGTCGTAAGGTCTTCTGAGCGGTACAAAAAAAACCCCTTAACACCTGTGCCGGACGGCGATACCTCCCAGTAGGTCGGGAAGCGGTCCATGATATCCTGCGCCCATGGCTCAAGCTCACCGGAGACAGGATCACGGCAACTGTCTAGATCAAGTCCGCCAAGGTGCTGGCCATCGCCAATATCGGCAAGCTCGATGCCTAGCCCGCCTTGGCTTTTGATCTTGCTTTTTGCAATAATGCTTGGTTTTGCCAGTTCCGCGATGTCTCGAGTGGTCCAAGTTGAGCAATCGTCAGCCTTCGCCTCTTTCCTGGTGCTCGGGTTAAACGGCACCTTCGTGGGCTTGTCTTTGCGGCTTTCGATGCGCCACACGACCCATATTGGTTTTGTGCTAAGCGACGAAAAAGTGCCGGTAGAGCCTTGCGTTTCGCGATTTGTTCCGCTATGAGAATCCACGATGATGTTCCCAGACACGTCACGCCGGTTGATGATCTCGCCACCGGCAAAGCGCAGTTGACCCACCACGGGTTTTAGTACGCCTTCTTCAGCCGCTCCGGTTTGCACCACCGGGGCGGTTATTTTTATCTGTCCGCTGAGGGTGCCTAGTCTTCGCTTAAGCTGGCAATGGCACTATCCATGTCAGGATAGATGCTCCCCCACTTTGCCTCCATCAAACGCCCGTTGGGGCGTCGATACATCAGCACATCGGCGCGGAGCACCCTGTCCGTGAGGCAGACTGGCTCAGGGTCTTTCTCCCCTGCATCATCGACACGCCACGCAATCACCGGCTCATTGACGCTGCACACAGTGCCGTCTGTGCGTACTGAGAATCCAACTGCTTCAATTTCGGTGTAGTTCGGAATGATCATCTTGCGTGCTCCATCTGCGCCCAGCGCGGGCGAAGCGGGTGCGGGTGCGGCTATTTATTCCTTACCCGTAGTAGGTGGCTTGGCCAGTTCATGGACCAACGCCTGAATGAAGGTGTGTCCGTTCGTCATGCGGGTGCTTTCACCATGTAATTCACGGGGAACCACCAGGAACTCGGTTAGCCGGTCAGCAATGTCGGCGCACCGGCTAAGCACGGCGGCGGCGAGTTCTGCTGACTCCGCCTCGCGCTTGACCAGGGCTTCTTGCCATTCCCGCCGTTCCCGCTGTTCCTGCTCCGCGCGCTTGGCCCGGCGGTCTTCGCGGCTTTCCTCGATGGCCAGCGCCTGCTCTCGGCTAACTCGCTTTCGGCGCGCCAGCCCGGCAACCCTGGCCTCCTTTTGTCGCCGCTCTTTTTCGCGAACTGCATGTTCCGCTAATTTCTCCCGGAGCACCGGCTCCAAGTCCCTAACGGCGGCCGGATCGACGGCGGCAACCATTTCGGTCAACTCGTCCGGCGCGCCAGGGGCTACGATCCTGTAGACCAACGCTGGCTTCAAAAACGAAAAATTTTCGGAAATCTCCACGGCTTTTGCCAACGCCATGTAGTTTTCGGCGGTGCGCGGGGTGAACGAGAACTCTGCCTTCACCCATGTTTCGAATCCGCCATGCTCAATCAGTTCTTTTGCCCTGTTGAGGCAGCGGCCTATGGCCAGCTTGTCCGCGTCCAGGCGGTCAGCGTGCCATCGGATGGCATCGGCCAGGGTGGCAAGGTCAGTGGGCAAAACTTCGCCGTGCCCCGGGGTCTTCGGCAAGGCCGCCACGGCCTGGGCGAAACCCGCGCAAAGCTGGGAGTCGTTATTCATAGCACCGCCTCGTCGCTGAACGCTCGCGCGAGTAGTTGGATTTGCCTGGCAAAGGTTCTGGGAATCCGGCGCCGCGTCACGATGAGCCAGTTGGCAAAGGCTCGGCCACGTTCCCCGTTCCAATCATCGTCCCGGTCATATCCCGGCGGCTCACCGCACATGCGGCGCTGGAACTCGCGCTCAAAGGCGGGGTCGCGTGCGACATCCTGGATCGTGGTGTATCCGGTGGGCACCTGCTCGCTCACAACAAATCCCCCCGCATTTGTTGTGAGGTTGTACGCTGCGTCTGCGGCTTGACCACCGGCGCGGGGTGTGACCGGATGAATTCCAGGGCATGTTCGACATCCACCATGACGCGGGTCCCCATTTTGTGCGCTTTTAATTTTTTCTCGGCGACCAAGTTATAAAATTGCCGCCGGGAAAGTCCGGAGATGATCAGGAAGTCGTCAATCGTTGCGAACTCGGGACGCGGAGTGATAGCCATCGCTGGGCTCCAGGAAACAGAAAGAGGAGGCCGCGAGCTTCTGCCAAGATAATCATGGCGTCGGGGGCCGGATGCACTGGAATAACGGCCTCCAAGGGCGGCGGTCAACGCGAAATTGGCAGAACTCCGCTCAGCCGCTGCTATATAGAGTTAGCCGTCCTTAAGCGGCGATAACAACACTATACAGCGTTAAGCACAACACGCGGTGGTTAGTTTGTGCCATTATATGGCCATGTGATGCTAACAGCGTAGCGATTACATGTAGCATCGCTACGCCAAAAAATGCGTGTACACGTAATTTCAAGACAAAGTATGAATAGTGGTTAAGTGTTCGGCGCGATGTACTGCGCCCACGCATCCATGAGGACGCGCCGCTTCTCAAACAGGTCGCCGCGTTGATACGCGCCTTCGGTGCCACCGATGATGTGAGCCAGTGCCGCCTCGGCAATCTCGCGCTGGTAGGTCGTGGCCTCGGCTACCCAATCCCTAAAACACGATCTAAAGCCATGGGTAGTAAGGTCATCCCGGCCCATCCTCCGCAACAGGGCCAGCATGGCCATGTTGCTCAACGTGCCCTCGGACGTGCCGCCGGGGAACACCGCCTGCGCGCCTTCACGGCCAAGCTTCTTGACCGCCGCCAGGACCGCCAAGGCGGCAGGAGCCAAGGGCACCCGGTGTTCCTTCCGGGCCTTCATTCGGGTCTTCGGAATGATCCATAGCCCATCTTCGATATCGATCTCATCCCACCTTGCGCCGATGACCTCGCCGGTTCTGGCGGCGGTCAAGATGGCGAAGCGCAGCGCCAGTGCCGCCGCCCCCTGCTGCTCGCCCAGGGTGGCCACAAAGGCCGGGGCCTCTTTCCAGGGCAGGGCGGCGTGGTGTTCCACCCTGGCGACCTTGGACGGCTTCGGGAGCACGTTGGCCAAATGACCTTTCCAGCGTGCCGGGTTCGGCCCCGCTGGTCTCCAGCCCGAGGTAACGGCGAAGTCCAACACCGCCTCGACGCGCTGCCTGATCCGAGTCGCCGTCTCGGTCTTGGCAGCCCACAGCGGTTGTAAAATTTTTGTAATGTGGCCAGTGTCGATCCCGGCCACCGGCAGGCCCCCGATCTCTGGATAAACGAACTGCTCCAGGCTCCGGGTCCACTGCCAGGAATGCTTGGCGTTGGACCATGCCGCCCTGTTGTTCTGGATATACCCCTCGGCGGCCTGCTTGAAGGTCATGGCGGCGGCCTTCTCGGCGGCGGCCTTGGCCTTGGCAGCGGCCCGCGCCGCCTTCCGTGCCTCTATCGGGTCTTGGCCGTCATAGCGCAGCCGCCGGGCCTGGGCGGCACGCTCGCGGGCTTCAGCCAGCCCGATGATATGCAACGGCCCTAGGCCCATCTCCCTGGCCTTCCCGTCCAGCATGTAGCGCAGCACCCAGCCCTTGGAGCCCTTCGGGCCAACGTTGAGATAAAGCCCCGCGCCATCGGCATGCATGCCGGGCTTCGCGTTCTTCACGTCAGCGGAGGTTAAACGATGGATTCCCCTAGCCATGACCTTGAATCCTCTCCTACAAGAGAACCCACAAGTTTTTTGGGATACGGGGGCATAACACGCGTGTGCACCCGCGTATCGCTAAACGAAAAACTGGCGGATTTCCGCCATTTTTACGCTAAAAAGTGGGGATTTTCAAGGGTACGGTGGTGGAGCTAAGCGGAATCGAACCGCTGACCTTCTGCATGCCATGCAGACGCTCTACCAATTGAGCTATAGCCCCGTACCGTCGTGGGAGCGGCGTATAAACCGGGTTGCACAGGAAGATCAAGTGGGGGGATGGAAGCAAATGCAGATTATGTTAAGCACCCCTCATGCCGGGTTAGCACAGTGGTAGTGCAGCGGTTTTGTAAACCGAAGGCCGGGGGTTCAAATCCCTCACCCGGCACCAGTATTGTCTCCCCATGATCATCTCGGCCCCACGCCTGTTTCTGGGCGATTCCTTCACCGGCCCCGGCGCTTTGGCGCTGGAGGATGGCCGCATCACCCGCATCATCTTTGGCGATGTGGAAGCTGACATGCAGTTAACGCATGGCTTCCTCGCCCCCGGGCTGATCGACCTGCACAATAACGGCGCCTTCGGGGTGGATTGCGCCACCGCCACGCCGGAAGAATGGGATGTGTTCGTCGCCGGGCTGGCGGCGTGCGGCGTCACCTCGGTCCTGCCCACCGCCATCACCGCGCCGCTGGCCGACTTGGCAGAAACCGCGGGCCGCGTGGCGGCGGCACAGGCGCGGCATGGGGCGATTCTCGGCCTGCATCTGGAAGGCCCCTTCCTCGCCCCTGATAAACGCGGCGCGCATCTGCAGAAGTGTCTGCGCCTGCCGGATGAAGCCGCAATCGACGAGCTTCTGGCCATCGGCAAGGTGCTGCGCCTCGTCAGCCTGGCGCCGGAACTGCCCGGCGCGCTGACCGCCATCACCCGGCTGCGCGCCGCCGGGGTGGCGGTGGCGCTCGGCCATACCGGGGCCGACGCCGCCACCATGCGCGAGGCTGCCGCAGCGGGCGCTGCCCTGGTGACGCATGTATTCAACGCGCAGTCACCCCTGCATCACCGCGCCCCGGGCGCGCCGGGCGTGGCGCTCACCGATCCGCGCCTCTCCCCCTGCCTGATCGCCGATGGCGTGCATGTCGCGCCGGAGTTGCTGGCCATTTCCTTTGCCGCCTGTCCCCGCGCCATCGCCGTCACCGACTCCATCCTGGTCGCCGGGCTGGAACCGGGCGCCGTAAGGGAATTCGGCGGCGCGCCGGTCACACTCGGGGCGCAGGGCGTCGGCCTGCGGGAGAACGGCACTATCGCCGGGGCGGGGATCACCCTGGATGAAGGCGTGCGCCGTCTCATCGCCGCAGGGGTGGCGCCCGAGACCGCCCTCGCCGCCGCCACGTCCCGCCCGGCCCGCGCCCTTGGCCTGGCGGATCGCGGCATGCTCGCCCCCGGCGCGCGGGCGGATATCGTCTGGTTCAGCGACGATCTTCGCCCCCAGCGCGTCTGGACCGCCGGGGTGACGCACGAGCCCGCCGCCAAGCCGCGCGGCACGGAAAGCGCCCAGGCGGAGCTGATGGACCTGGACGAGCGGGACACGCTGGGAATCGTGAACGCCTTCCTGGCGCAGGAGCAGGCGGCGCAGCGCGCCCTGGCTGCCGCCGCCCCCGCCCTGGCCCGGCTGGCCGATGCCGTGGCTGCAAAGCTGCAAGCCGGCGGACGGCTCTTCTACGCCGGGGCGGGCACCTCCGGCCGGCTCGGCTTTCTCGACGCCGTGGAGTGCGGCCCGACCTTCGGCATAGAGGACGGGCTGATCATCCCACTACTTGCCGGCGGCCCCTCGGCCTTCATCAAGGCGGCCGAGGGCGCGGAGGACGACACGACCGCCGCCATCGCCGCGCTCACCGCGCATGGCTTCGGCCCGGGCGACGCACTCGTCGGCATCGCCGCTTCCGGCAGCACGCCCTTCACCCTCGCCGCCATCCGCCATGCCCGGGCTTTGGGCGGGCTTACCGGCGCCATCGTCAACAACGCCGCCTCGCCCACGGCCGAGGCCGCCGACATCCCGGTGCAGATCGTCACCGGGGCGGAGGTTATCGCCGGGTCCACGCGGCTCTCCGCCGGGTCCACCCAAAAGATCGCGCTCAACACGCTCTCCTCCACGGTGATGATCCGGCTCGGCAAGACCTACGGCCCCTACATGGTGGACATGCGCGCAACGAACGCCAAGCTGCGCCGCCGGGCCTTGGCAATGGTGCAGCAAATCACGGGCGCGAATGAAAGCGAAACAACCCTTGCGCTCGCCGCCTGCAATATGCATGTTAAGAAAGCGGCGTTGATGATCTTGCGCCGGCTGACCGCCGAACAAGCCGAATCGAGACTGGCGGCGGCCTCCGGCTCCCTACGCCGTGCGTTGAATGACCAAGGGGTGAAAACAGGACCAGCATAAAGTGGCGGAAAAGATCATCGGCATCGCGCGTCGCGTGGATGATTTTATCATCGACCGGGTGTTGCAGCCCCCGGTCAATCTCGCCTGCTGGCATCTCGGCCTGCCCCTCTACACCCTGGCGCGGGCCTGCATGGTGCTAGGCGCCGGCACCGGGCTGATCTGGATCCACGCGTTCGACGCCGCCTTCAGCGCCGATTTCTTCGAGGACATGTTCTGCCTGCTGGTGATGGCGGGCACCGTCTTCATGCAGATCAACGCGCAAGAGCGGCACGCCCCTCGCCGCCCGGCCCTGGCCCCCGCGGTGCGGCTCACCGGCCTGATATGGCGCACGCTCTGGCTGCTGGACCTCGCACTCTTCCCGTCGCAATGGCCCACGATGAGCCACGGCGCTTTGCTCGGCAGCTTCGCCTGGACGCTGCTGCTGGTGCTGCCCTACTGGCTCATCTGCTGCCGCCAGCCGCCCCCGCCAGAGCCGCTGGCACTGGGCGAGTTCCGGCCCGCGACCATCCCGATACGTTGACAACCTTCCCTACCGGGTTTTTGTGCGCAAAATCCTGACAGAGGCCGTAACGTGACACTGACCAATCTTAAGCAAAAACTGGAATGGCTGGACGACCAGATCGCCATCCGCGCCAACGCGATCTTCGCGACGATGGGGTTCTTCTGGTTCTGCCTGATCCTGACCCTGATCCCGCTGAAATGGCCGGCCGTGATGCCCTTCGTGCAATATGCCAGCTCCGGCGTGCTGCAGCTAATTGCCCTGCCGCTGCTCGGCGTCGGCACCATCCTGGCCGCGCGCTCCTCCGACCAGCTGGCCAAGGAGCAGCACGACGCGGTGATGGAGACAGTGAATGATGTACGCGAAATGCTGAGCGAGTTGCACCAGCTACACCTCGAACTGCACATCAAGGTGAGCGAGGTAATTGAAAGCCGGGGGCAAGATAACCCCGGCTCCCAGCCTCCCGCGTAAAAATTTGGCCGGGGAAGCCACCCTCCCCGGCCCGCATGATCAGTTGGCCTTCGCCTCGCGGCGGCGGCGGGTGAGAATGAACTCGGTATAGCCGTTAGGCTGGGTGCGGCCCTCGAACACGAGGTCCAGCGCCGCCTTGAAGGCCGGGCCGTCATAGGCCGGAGCCATCGGCTTATAGGCCGGGTCACCAGCGTTCTGGCGGTCCACCACAAGGGCCATGCGCTTCAGGGTCTCCAGCACCTGCTCCTTGGTGACGACACCATGGTGCAGCCAGTTGGCCAAATGCTGCGAGGAGATGCGCAGCGTGGCGCGGTCTTCCATCAGGCCGACATCGTGGATGTCCGGCACCTTGGAGCAGCCCACGCCCTGGTCCACCCAGCGCACCACATAGCCCAACAGGCTCTGACAGTTATTGTCCAGCTCCTGCTTGATGTCCTCGGGCTTCCAGTTGATCCCTTCGGCCAGCGGAATGGTCAGCAGGTCGGAGAGCTTGGCCGGGGCGCGGGATTTCAGCTCCTCCTGGCGGGCGAACACGTCCACCTGGTGGTAGTGCAGCGCGTGCAGCGTGGCGGCGGTGGGGGAGGGCACCCAGGCGGTGTTGGCGCCCGCGCGCGGGTGGGCGATCTTCTGCTCCAGCATCGCGGCCATCATGTCGGGTGCTGCCCACATGCCCTTGCCGATCTGCGCCTTGCCCTGCAGCCCGCATTCCAGCCCGAAATCCACGTTCCGGTCCTCGTAGGACTTGATCCAGGGCTGGGTCTTGATGTCGTTCTTGCGGATGAATGCCCCGGCCTCGAACGAGGTGTGGATCTCGTCGCCGGTGCGGTCGAGGAAGCCGGTGTTGATGAACACCACGCGGGACTTGGCGGCGGCGATGCAGGCCTTGAGGTTAGCCGAGGTGCGGCGCTCCTCGTCCATGATGCCCATTTTCAGCGTGTTGGCGGGCAGGCCGAGCAGCTCCTCCACCGCGCCGAACAGCGCGTTGGCGTTGGCCACCTCTTCCGGGCCGTGCAGCTTGGGCTTCACGATATAGACCGAGCCGGTGCGCGAATTGCGCTTGGCCTTGAGGTCATGCATCGCGATCAGCGAGGTGATCACGGCATCCACCACCGTCTCCGGCACTTGCGCGCCGTTCAGTGTCACCACGTCGGTGAGCATGTGGTGGCCAACATTGCGCACCAGCAGGAGCGAGCGGCCATGCAGCGCGAGGCTGCCGCCATTCGGCGCGGTGTAAACACGGTCCGGGTGCATGTCGCGCAGGAAGGTTTTGCCCCCCTTCTCCACCGGCGCGGTGAGGGTGCCCTGCATCAGGCCCAGCCAGTTGCGGTACACCAGCACCTTGTCCTCGGCATCCACGGCGGCCACCGAGTCCTCGCAGTCCATGATCGTGCTGATCGCGGATTCCAGAATGATGTCCGCGACATGCGCGGTGTCGTTCTTGCCGATCGGGTGGGTCGCGTTAATCATGATATCGGCGTGCAAATTGTGGTTCTTCAGCAGCACGCTCCGCGGCGCCGCGGCCTCGCCAGCATAGCCGGCAAACTGGGCGGCATCGCGCAGCCCCACCTCGCCCGAGGGCAGCACCACGGCCAGATGCCCGTTATGCACCTTATACGCCACGGCATCGGCATGGCTGCCGTCGGCGAGCGGGAAATGCGCGTCGAGGAACGCGCGGCCGCGGGCGACGACCAGATCGCCGCGCACCGGGTTGAAGCCCTTGCCGCGCTCGGCGCCGTCCGTCTCCGGCAGCGCGTCGGTGCCGTACAGCGCATCGTACAGGCTGCCCCAGCGGGCATTGGCGGCGTTCAGCGCGTAGCGGGCGTTGGAGACGGGCACCACCAGCTGCGGCCCGGCGATGGTCGCGATCTCGTCGTCCACATTGGCGGTGTCGATGCTGAAGGCAGCGGGCTCGGGCAGCAGATAGCCGATCTCGCGCAGGAACGCCTCGTAGGCGACTTGGTCATGCGGCTGGCCCTTGTGCGCCAGATGCCAGGCATCGAGCTTCGCCTGGATCTCGTCGCGCTTGGCCAGCAGCGCCGCGTTGGTGGCGGAGAATTTTTCCAGGAGCTTGGCAAACCCGGCCCAGAACGCGCCCTGCTCCACCCCGGTCCCGGGCAGTGCCTCGTTGTTCACAAAATCATACAGCGCCGTGGCGATGCTCAGATTGTTCAGGCTTGTTCTTGGCTCAGACATGTCAGGCTCCTCATGTTCTGCACGGCCTGATGCCGCATTACGCAATAGAATCCAAGCGCCCGTTACGGCAAAAAACTTTTGCAGAATAAGCGTAAATGCGTCACTTCATGGCAGCGTGGCAATCGTACCACGTTGCCTTGCCTTGCGCCTTGGCCGCATGCCACGCGGCGCAGAATGCCCGGAAGTCGAGCCAGTCCGGCGGCAACTCCGCGCCGAATGGCCCGGAGGTATGATTCACATCCACGTCCTTCGCCCGGCACCCCTCACGCGGCGGATCGGGCCAAGCATAGCCCCCGGGCGGGTTCTGGTCAGAGAGCTGGAAGCGCCGGTAACCCAGCCTATACAGCGCCTCGGCGGGGCCGAGATCGTGGCACTCCACCGAGATATAGGCAGGCAGCACCGCCCCTTCCGCCCCCGCGAGGAATGCTACCTCAACACCCTCGATATCGATCTTGGCGTAATGCGGCACGCCATATTCGGCCACCAGCTCCGCCCAGCCGATAGTCACGACATGGTAGCTGGTAAAGCCGCTGGCAAACTCCGGCCGCCCGGCGGAAAAGCCGGAGAGGCGCGGATGCCGGTCGTTATGGAAGAATTCCACGATCTGCCCGGTCTCGCGGCCGGCGGCATAGTTCAGCACGGTCAGCCGCCCGTCTTTGATCTCGGCGGCAAAGCGCTCGCACAACCCGTAATAGGTCTTCACGTCCGGCTCCAGCCCCACCACGCGAAACCCCTTGGCCAGATACAGCGCCGTGTCGTCACCCTCGGCCATGCCGATGTCGAAAACCAATTTGGATGAAGCGCCGCTCAAATCGCGCTGCGCCACCCTGCCGGGAAGCACGCCGATCTCTCCCGCGGCGCGGGCGCGCTCGTAGGCTTCGATGGACGAAAAACGGTTGATCGACCGCAGCAATGGCCGCTTCTCCAGAGGCACCGCGGCTTCCTGCTCGGCCAGAAAAGCGGCCATTTCCTCGTCATCGCGCCAGGCGTGCCGGTAAATCTGGTCCTTTGCGATTTGAGCATAGATAACGCCATTTTCCCGGATGGCTTCCTCACAGCCGCTACCAGCCACGGGCAGCAACGCCATTTGCCCCCGAATGCGCTTGTATAAATACCGCTCACGGCCAGCCTCTTCCAGCAGGATGCCACCATACCCAGCCCGTATCGCCCGTGCTGTAAACTCGGCATGTTCATGGCCGTAGCGTTTGAAGCGCGAATCCATGAAACCAATCTGCGCGAGAACCCGCCTGTCGAAAGCCAGCAGGCAACCGCTCACCGAAGGCGTCAGGCCGGGGTTCTCCGGTGTCATATCTCCCGTGACGGCCTGCATATCCGAGCCGGAAGTCGCATAATTGATATGGCCATGACGCCGGGCCGCCTCAACCCACTCTCTTTCCCACCCCTCGGCCATCGGAAACATGTCGTCATCCAATAACATGACGATATCAACCGCCTTCGTTGCCATCAGATAGTAGAGACCCCGGTTCTTGTTCCAGGCGACACCTCGGTTTTCGCCAGCGATTACGATTTCTCCGCGCTCACGCAGCGCCGCCGCCGTGCCATCATGCGAACCATCATCGCAGATCACCAGATCGAAAGGGCAAGAGGTCATGACCCGGAGTGCCGCGACAAGTTTCAGCACCATGTCCTTGCGATTGAAGGTGGTAACGGCAATGCCCAGGCAGGGCCCCGCCTCCTGCTCCAGACTCTTCAGTATGGCTCTGACTTGCGGTACGCGGCGCGCAGCTTCGCAGTCGCTCACCTCGTTCCGGTCGTAGTTGTGGAAATCCTGTTCGGTGCGCGGGGTCCCGAGATTGCCTCGCGTGAGGCGTGCCTGCCAATGCGCCCAGGAGCGGGTGAAATAATGGTGTAGCTTCACCCCATCATACTCGGCAGTCTCAGCCAACACGCCGGGGTGCTTGAACGTCAGCTTCCTCCCCTTGAGGTCCACATACTCGGCGTCGATTTCAAAGGCATGCGGATTATATGCCCGCTTCACCGCCCGGGGGCGCACGATGCTCTTGATATGTGCATTCGGCGGAAAGGCGGCTGGCGCCCGGCGGGTGAAGGCCTCGATCACAAGCTCCTTAGGGTAATCGATGTGACCCGACGAGCCGAAAATCGCCCAGGGGATGCCGATGGCCGCCTCTTGCCGCTGCGCTAGCAGGCCCTTCAGATCGAGCCCCTCGTCCAGAACCAGGAATTCATCGGCATCGAAAAAGGCAAGCCACTCGAACTCGTCCTTCAGCAGCCGAATGGCGTGCTCATAGGCCCGCGCCTGAAAGCCTTGGCCGCCCCCCGGCCAATCCAGCACCCGCACGTCGTAGCGGGGCGCGAACCCGGCGGCGACCGCGCGCGTCCGGTCCGTGGACTCGTTATTGAACAGGAAAACCGTATCGAACCCGACGAAGAACTGCCAAGCGAGCCACTCCGCGATGTGGCGTTCCTCATTCTTTACTATAGCGACGCAGCCGATCTTACCCACAGGCGCTCCGGTCAAGTTTAGCCCGGCCATGTTGCTGGTAAACCTCCGACTGAACAACCCCCTTGCGGAACAAGGGGTTTTGGGCCATCTAGGATGATAGGCTTCCGGGCCTGGGTGGAGATCGGCCTTGCACGGCTGGTTCCGCGCTCCGGAGCCTTAATAATAAATACCCCCATGGCCGTGGCATCATGCCCCGGCGAGTTCAAGGACCGATGACCGCTCTGCCTACCGAAGTCTCCATTTTCTGCTCGGAAAAGGCGCGGTTCTGGTCTGCATCCCAATTTCTACCCTCATATCGCGCCCTGCCGGCTCTGAGCCCTTCTGCTCGGGCCGGCATACGCCGCGCGCACCGGAGTTTTTATGACGAAAAGAATGTTAATCGACGCCAGCCATGCGGAAGAAACCCGCGTGGTGGTTCTGGATGGCAACCGGCTTGAAGATTTCGACGTCGAGACCGTCGGCCGCAAGCAGATAAAAGGCAATATCTACCTCGCCAAGGTGATCCGGGTCGAACCCAGCCTCCAGGCGGCCTTCGTGGAATACGGCGGCAACCGCCACGGGTTCCTCGCCTTCGGGGAAATACACCCGGATTATTACCAGATCCCCGTGTCCGACCGGGAAAAGCTGCTGGCCCTGCAGGCCGAGGAAGAGGCCGCCCGCGCCGCCGAGGAAGAGGCTGAGGAAGAGGCGCCCGCCCCTGCCCCCGCCGAGACCGCCCAGGCGCTCGAAATCAAGCCGATCGAGATCCTCGCTGCCCCGCCGCCGGAAGAGCCCGAGCCGCATGGCGAGGTGCTGGAGGAACCCACCGGCATCGCCGAGGCGCTGAGCGAGCCCGCGGCGGCCGAAGAGATCGCCCCGGACGCGGAAGCCCCGGCCACGGTGGAACCCCTGCCCGAGGAAGAGTCCCCGGCGGCCGAACTGGCCCCTACCGAGGCAGCGCAGACCGAGGCCGAGTATATGGAATCCGCCGAGGGCGGCGCCGCCGAAGCGTCGGAGACCACCGTTGAGACGGTCGAGACCGTCAACGGCGTGGAGACCATTGAGCCTGAGAACGGCTCGGAAGCCCCCACCCCCGAGCAGATCGGCGGCGACGGCGATGACGCGGCGGAAGCCCGCGAGCGCCGCATGCGCCAGCGCTTCCTGCGCAATTACAAGATCCAGGACGTGATCCACCGCCGCCAGATCATGCTGGTGCAGGTGGTGAAGGAGGAGCGCGGCAACAAGGGCGCTGCGCTCACCACCTATCTGTCGCTCGCCGGGCGTTTCTCGGTGCTTATGCCGAACTCGCCCACCGGCGGCGGCGTCTCGCGCAAGATCACCTCGCAGGCCGACCGCCGCCGCCTGAAGGAGGCGATGTCCGAGCTGGACGTGCCGCAGGGCATGGGGCTCATCGTCCGTACCGCGGGCGCCAACCGGCCCAAGCCTGAGATCAAGCGCGACTGCGAGTACCTGCTGCGCCTGTGGGACGATATCCGCGACAAGACGATGGAATCCACCGCCCCGGCGCTGATCTACGAGGAGGCGAACCTCATCAAGCGCGCCATCCGCGATGTGTACACCCGCGATGTCGAGGATATCCTGGTGGACGGCGAGGAGGGCTTCAAGGCGGCGCGGGACTTCATGCGCATGCTGATGCCGAGCCACGCCCGCAAGGTGCAGCTGTGGACGGAAGGCCAGCCGCTTTTCTCCAAGTCCCAGGTCGAGGCCCAGCTGGATGCCATGCTGAGCCCGGTCGTGCAGCTGCGCTCCGGCGGCTACATCGTCATCAACCAGACGGAAGCCCTGGTCGCCATCGACGTGAACTCCGGCCGCTCGACCCGCGAGCGCAGCATCGAGGACACGGCCCTGCGCACCAATCTGGAGGCCGCCGAGGAAGTGGCCAAGCAGCTGCGCATGCGCGACCTCGCGGGGCTGATCGTCATCGACTTCATCGACATGGAGTCCCGTAAGAACAACTCAGCCGTCGAGCGCAAGCTCAAGGATGCGCTGAAGCATGACCGCGCGCGCATCCAGGTCGGCAGCATCAGCCATTTCGGCCTGATGGAAATGTCGCGCCAGCGCCTGCGCCCCTCGCTCACCGAGGCGTCGCTGATCGTCTGCCCGCATTGCGCCGGCATGGGCCATATCCGCTCGCCGGAGAGTGCCGCGCTGCATATCCTGCGTGCCATCGAGGATGAGGGCGCCAAGTTCCGCGCCGCCGAGATCTCCGTCGTGCTGCCGCCGGAAATTGCCTTCTACCTGTTCAACCACAAGCGCGAGCGGCTCTCGATCATCGAGGAACGCTACAATATGCGCGTGATCTTCACGCCCGATGACGCGCTGGCCGGCACGAATTTCCGCATCGAGCGGCTGAAGGCGCAGACCGCGCCGCCGCCCGCCCCGGCGCCGGTCCGCCCCGAACGCCAGCTGGCGGCCCCGGTGGAGGAGATCGCCGAGGAGGAAGAGACCGAGGCGGTAGAGGGCGAGACCGCCGCCGAAACCGCCGAGCGGGCCGAGCGCAAACGCCGCCGCCGCCGCCGTGGCAAGCGCCGCGACGAGCGTGGCCCGGCCGAAGGCGTGGAAACAGAAACCGCCGAAGAGGGCGAGACTGTCGCCGAAGCCGGTCCTGAAGCAGCGCCGCTGGTGGCGGAGCAGCTTTCCGAAATTGATCTGATGCTGGAAGCGGCACTCGGCGCACCGCGGGATGAGGCCGAAGCCGCCGCCGAGGAAGCCGCGCCCAAGCGCCGCCGCAGCCGAGGTGGGCGCCGCCGCCGCACCACGGCCGAGGAGGGCGAAGCCCCGGCTGAGGAAGCTGCTCCAGTGCCGGTTTATGCCGACATCGCGGACATCTTCGAGGCTGCCGAGCGTGCCGAAGAGGAAGCCCGCCGCGCCGCGCGCGAGGCCGCCGAGGCCGCCCTGCCGCTGCTGACCGAGGAACCGGCGGTGGTGGCAACCGTGGACGAACTGCCCGGCCTGGCGGCGGAAGACGCCCAGGTGACGGCAGAACCCGTGTCCGAAGCTCCTGCGGCTGAGGCCCCGGCGGTTGAAGCGCCTGTGGTTGAAGCGCCCGTGGTTGAGGCCCAACTGGCCGAGGCCCCCGCCCCCGAGCCTGCCGAGGCAACACAAGCTGCCCCGGAACCGGCGGTGAAGCCCATCATTGTGGGCAGCGAGGAAGCCCCGGCCGCCAAAAAGACCGGCTGGTGGCGGCGCTAAGCCGCCTCCGTTGCCCTTTGCAAACGAATTGGCGGCCGCGATGCCGCCAATTCACTTGAAAACCATGCGAAACGGAAGAATATCTGACTCCAGGGCCCTGCGGCCCGTTTAAGGAGCAACTTCTTTCATGGCATTGAACCCGAATAATCCCTACCGCACGGCGCAGACTGGCTTTTCCGCCTATGGCAGCGCGGCGCTGGATGCCGGACTGCGCGCCTATATGCTGCGCGTATATAACTGGATGGCCTCCGGCTTGGTGCTCACCGGCCTGGTTGCCTATGGCATCTTCGCCATCCCTGCCCTGCATGCGCTGTTTTACACCACCGCGCAGACGGCTCAGGGCTACACCGTTCAGGTGCCGACCATCCTCTCCTGGATCGCCGTTTTCGCGCCGCTCGCCTTTGTCATGGTGCTGAGCTTTGGGGTGAACAAGCTTTCCACCCAGGCGGCGCAGACGCTGTTCTGGGTGTTCTGCGGGACCATGGGCGCCAGCCTGAACACCATTTTCATGGTCTATACCGAGACCTCCATCGCGGAGGTGTTCTTCATCACCGCCGGCACCTTCGCGGCGATGAGCCTTTACGGCTACACCACGGGCAAGGACCTCACGAGTTGGGGCAGCTTCTTCATGATGGGCCTGTTCGGCATCATCATCGCCATGATCGTGAATATCTTCGTGCACTCCGCGGCGCTGGGCTTCGCCATTTCGGTTATCGGCGTGCTCGTGTTCGTCGGCCTCATCGCCTACGACACGCAGCGGATCAAGGCCGACTACATCCAATACGGCAGCGCCTACGGCGTGGAAATGGCGGGCAAGCGCAGCGTATACGACGCGCTGACCCTGTACCTGAACTTCATCAACCTGTTCCTGTTCCTGCTGCAGCTCTTCGGCCAGCGGAACCAGCGCTAAACCGCGGCATCAGGCCGGAGCGGAGAACGAGATATGACCACATCCCTCGTGCTGACCTTCATCGGTCCCGACCGGCCCGGCCTGGTGAACGCCATTTCCGAGAAGATCGCGGCGGGAGGTGGCAGCTGGCTGGAAAGCCGGCTGGTGCATCTGGCCGGGCAATTCACCGGAATCGTGCTGGTACGCGCGCCGGCAAGTGCCGCCCCTGGCCTCACCGCCGCGCTGGCGGAGCTGCAGGCCGACGGCCTGAGCGTAACCGTGGCCGAGGGCAGAGAGACGCCCCCGGCTCAGGACTACGAGACGCTGTTGCTGGAGGTGCTGGGGCATGAGCGTCCCGGCATTGTGCGCGACGTAACCCAGACCCTGCGCAAGCTCGGCGTGAATATCGAGGAGTTGAGCAGCACCATCGAGAGCGCGCCCTTCACCGGCGAGGAGATGTTCCGCGCCGTGCTCAACGTGAGCGTGCCCGCGCATGTGGCGGTCGATGACGTCCGCCACGGCCTGGAAAAGCTGGCGGACGAAATCATGGTGGATTTGAAGACCGCGGCGGAAGTGGCGGTTTAGCTTCGTCCCAAAGCGGCCATGAACTCCGTCCATTCCCGCTTGGACAGGCCAGAGTTCTCTTGCGCCACGGGCTCGTTCGCCAGCAGCTTGCGCAGCACCTCCATCATCTTGGCCGAGAACGTTACCGCCCCCAGCCGGTAGTCGCGGAATGCGGCAAAGGAGAGCGGCACCCAGGCTTCCACGATCTTCAGCATCTCTTCCGCATAGACCCGGATCTCGTACTGCGCGTGGGAATCGGCGCGCAGGCGCAGGAAGTGGAAGAGATTGTGCAGATCGGTCTTCCAATACCACTGCGTATAGGTGTTGAGCGTGAGGTTCATGCGTGCCAGCTCGCGCGCCAGCCCCACATCGTCGCCCAGCATGTCCTCGTAATGGCCGTAGGTCTGCTCCGCATCCTCGCGCAGCAGGTTCAGCACGCGCTCGGCGGTGGCGGGGTCCAGCACCTCGCCCCTTCCCTGCCGGTTGTCGGTGGACTGCCTGGCCAGCTGCCCCGGCGCGGGGAGGTAGAAATCCTTGTCCAGGATGGAGTAGCGGGCGGAATATTCGTTCACGTTCGCGGTGCGGTGGCGGATCCATTGCCGCGCCACGAAGATCGGCAGTTTCACGTGGAACTTGATCTCGCACATCTCGAACGGGGTCGAGTGGTAGTGGCGCATCAGGTAGCGGATCAGCCCGGCATCCTCCAGCGCCTTGCGCGTGCCCCGGCCATAGGAGACGCGCGCCGCCTGCACCACGGCGGAATCGTCACCCATATAGTCCACCACGCGGATAAGGCCGTGGTCGAGCACGGGGAAGGCGGTGAACAGCAGTTCCTCCAGCGCTGGTACGGTGGGGCGCAGGGTGCTGTGCGCGCGGGCGCGGGCGGATTCGATTTCGGCGGTCTGTTCGGGGGTCAGGGTCATGACCTTCCTCTTTCACATTCTGCGAGTCGCGCCTATATAGGCTCTGCCGGCTTGCCGGCTATGGTGATAAACGGTGCGTGGAATAAACATTGTGGACCCGGGGGCGGTACCCGGCGCCTCCACCAAATTTTCCAGGCGTCCTAATGACGAAATGCGCAGCCGCGCAGTCTGAATTAGGCCGCCGGTGTCCCGGTGACGGAGCGCGTAGCGCGAAGTCTGAATCGGGCCACCAAGGAATTATGGGGGCGAAACAGGCTCGACACGTGTAGTAAAGACCCACCTTTTGCCCGGCATTGTACCGCCGTCATCGGGCTAATTTTTAAATGCGAACGATAACAACGTTGCATTCGCCGTCGCTGCCTAAAAACAGCTAAGCGCGGTTCGGGGGGTACCGGGCAACAGAAACCCCCCACTTCAAAAGCCCCACAATACCTTAACTACACCGCCATTCAGCTCGGCGTAGCGGGTTTTGCAGGAGGCTTTTCCCTTGCCCCGGCCCGAGGCCGCCGAATAGGCTCCCCCCGTCAACGCCAGATCACCAACAAGGGGAGTTAAAATGCCTTCCACCGCCATTCACGTCTTTGCCATTCTCACCGCCGCCCCCGGCAAGGCCGACGCTCTGCGCGCCGTTCTCTCCGGTTTGGTGGCGCCCAGCCGCCAGGAGCCGGGCACGCTCCAGTACACGCTGCATGAGGCGCTCGAAACGCCGGGCGTGTTCCATGTCTATGAAACCTATGCGGATCAGGCCGCTGTGGACGCGCATATGAGTTCCCCGCATTTGCGGAAAGCCCTGGCCGAGGCCGGGCCGCTCCTCGGCGCCGCACCATCCATCACCCTAACCAAACAGATCGCCTGAATTCAAAAAAAAGGCGGCGCAATAATGCGCCGCCAAGTTTAGGGAGGAAACGTCCAAGAAAATAGGAGAGGAAACTCATCCTATAGACCAGTATATAGCTCGACCGGGCGCACCTTAGACAGACGTCATACCGCAGTACAGCAATGCCAATTTGCGGGTTTGGTGTAGTTTTTTTCATGCTTTTGTGGGTTTGCCCCACACTCGCTGCACGATGCTTCACACATCATGCGGGAATCATGACGATTACGGCAGCCTGGGCCGCAATCCCCTCGCCACGGCCGGTAAAGCCGAGTTTTTCAGTCGTCGTCGCCTTGACCGAGATCAGATCAATAGAGACGCCCAGCAATTCCGCGAGCCGCGCGCGCATGGCCGGGGCGTGCGGGGTAATTTTGGGGCGCTCGCAAATGATGGTGACATCCGCATTGGCGAGCTTGCCGCCGCGCGCGGCGATGCGCTCCGCCGCATGGCGCAGGAAACGAGCGGAATCCGCGTCCTTCCAGCTATTCTCGGAGGGCGGGAAGTGCCGGCCGATATCGCCCTCCGCCAGGGCGCCGTAGATCGCGTCGCAGAGCGCATGGATGCCGACATCGGCGTCCGAATGTCCGGCCAGCCCTTTCTCGTGCGGCACTTCGACGCCGCAGATGATCATCTTGCGGCCCTCGGCCATGGCGTGAACGTCGAACCCGGTGCCGATGCGGGGAATCATGCTGTTTGCTCCTTGTTTTGCCGGGCCGAGATGTACGGGCTGGCGTCATGACGTCAACCTTTCTGCGGCAAGGTCATTGCATGCCGCGCTTGCGAACGGTACTTTGCACAAATCATGAGCATTTCCACGCAGCCCCTGATCAAGCCGGTTACGCTCGGTTCTGGCGCCCGGCAGGTGACACTGCAGCACCCGGTCATTCTCGCACCGCTTTCAGGCGTGACGGACCTGCCCTTCCGCGCCCTGGTGAAAGAGATGGGCGCCGGGCTCGTGGTGTCCGAGATGATCGCCTCCTGGGCCATGGTGCGGGAAAACCGCAACACGCTGCGCATGGCGGAAGTCGTCGGCGGGGGCGGACCATCCTCGGTGCAGCTGGCCGGGTGCGAGCCGGAGGCGATGGCCGAGGCGGCGAAGATCGCCGTCGGGCTGGGGGCGGACCTCGTCGATATAAATTTCGGCTGCCCGGTGAAAAAAGTGGCGATCGGCCAGACGGCTGGCTCCGCGCTGATGCGCGACGAGGTGCTGGCGGGCAAAATCCTGGAAGCCACCGCCCGCGCCGTGGACGTGCCGGTGACGCTGAAGATGCGCATGGGCTGGGACCATAACAGCCTGAACGCCCCCACGCTGGCGCGCATCGCCGAGGAATCGGGCATAACCATGATCACGGTGCATGGGCGCACGCGCCAGCAATTCTACGAGGGCGTGGCGAACTGGGATTTCGTGCGCCAGGTGAAGGAAGCCGTGAAGCTGCCCGTCATCGTCAATGGCGACATCACCACCGAGCACAAAGCCGCCGAGGCGCTGCGCCGCTCAGGTGCCGATGGCGTGATGATCGGCCGCGGCTCCTATGGCCGCCCGTGGTTCCTGCAGCAGGTAATCGGCTATCTTACCACCGGCGCGCTCACCGCCCCGCCCAGCTTGGCCGAGCAGAAGCAGATTCTGCTGCGGCATTACCGCGCCATCCGCGAGCATTTCGGCGAGAAGGGCGGCGTGCGCCTCGCGCGCAAGCATGTCGCCTGGTACAGCCACGGCCTGCGCGGTTCCGCCGCTTTCCGGGCGGCCATGAACCGGCTGGATAGCGGCCCCGCCGTGGAGGCGCTGATCGACGAATTCTACGACCCGCTGATCGAGCAGGGTTTTGTCCGCCAGGACGAGATGCCCCCCGCCGGCGGCGAGGCTGGCGCATACACCGAGGCCTGCGCGGCATGAGCGGCTTGCGCAAGGCATTCGGCCTGGGCAAGCGGAGTGCGGCGCAAACGCAGGCGCGCACGCCCATCGACCCCGGCCAGATCCTGGAAGCCCTGCCCATCGCGGTGGCGGTGCTGGACGAGAACGACATGTTCGCCGCCCTGAACTACGCGGCGGAGGAGTTCTTCGGCGCGTCCAAGGCGCTGTTGCTGCACACCCCGCTCACCGGCGTCCTGCCCGTGGATCATCCGATATTCCTGATGCTGGAGCGGGCCCGGCGCGCCGGGGTGAGCATCGCCGAGCATAATCTGGTGCTGGAGGGCCCGCGCATGACGCGGCGCGGCTGCTCGGTGCAAGCGGCGCCGTTGCTCGGCAAGCCCGGCCATGTGGCGCTGACCCTACAGGACGAATCCGCCGCCCTGGCGCTGGACCAGCAAATGTCCGCCCGCAACGCGGCCCGCAGCATTACCGGCATGGCGGCGATCCTGGCGCACGAGGTGAAGAACCCGCTTTCCGGCATCCGGGGTGCGGCCCAGCTTCTTGAGATGAGCGCCCCGCCCGCGGACCGCGAACTGGCCGTGCTAATCCGCGACGAGGCGGACCGCATCCGCGCCATGGTGGAACGCATGGAAACCTTCGGCGAGAAGAAGCTGGAGCGCCAGGGCGTGAACATCCACCGCGTGCTGGAGCATGTGCGCAAGCTCGCGGGCAGCGGCTTCGCCACGCGGATCAAGTTCATCGAAACTTACGATCCGTCGCTGCCACATGTGCTCGGCAACCGCGACCAGCTGATCCAGGTCCTTCTCAACCTGATTAAGAACGCGGCCGAGGCGATCGAGGGCACAGACCGGCAGGATGGCGAGATCCACCTCACCAGCGGCTTCCAGCACGGCGTGCGGCTCTCGGCCTCGGCCGGGCGCTCCCGCCCCAATCTGCCCATTTTCGTCTCCGTGCGCGATAACGGCCCCGGCATCCCCGAGGACATCCGCCGGCATCTGTTCGAGCCCTTCGTCTCCACCAAGGCGGCGGGCTCGGGCCTCGGCTTGGCGCTGGTCGCCAAGATCGTCGCCGACCATGGCGGGCTGATTGACGTGGACAGCCGCCCGGGCCGCACGGAATTCCGCATCCACCTGCCGGTGTACGAAGACCCGAACGAAAGCACCTGAACAATATCATGACCCTGCCGACCATCCTCGTCGCCGATGACGACCGTTCGATCCGCACCGTGCTGACCCAGGCGCTGGGCCGCGCCGGGTACCAGGTGCGCGCCACCGCCTCCGCCGCCACGCTGTGGCGCTGGGTGGAGGATGGCGAAGGCGATGTCGCCATCACCGATGTCATCATGCCCGACGAGAACGGGCTGGATTTGATCCCGCGCATCCGCCGAATCCGCCCGGAACTGCCGGTGATCGTGATGAGCGCGCAAAGCACACTGACCACCGCCGTGCAGGCCACCCAGCGCGGCGCCTTCGAGTATCTGCCGAAGCCCTTCGACTTGGCCGACCTGCTCGCCACGGTGGACCGCGCGATGAAGCAGCCCATCTCGCTGGCCGCCCATGCCAAGGCGGCGGAACCGGCCGAGGACGACGCCCTGCCGCTGATCGGGCGCAGCCCCGCGATGCAGGAGATCTACCGCGTCATCGCCCGGCTCACGACCACCGACCTCACGGTGATGATCAACGGCGAATCCGGTGCCGGCAAGGAGTTGGTGGCGCGCGCGCTGCACGATTACGGACGGCGGCGCCAGGGGCCGTTCGTCGCCATCAACATGGCGGCCATCCCGCGCGAGCTGATCGAGTCCGAACTGTTCGGGCATGAGCGCGGCGCCTTCACCGGCGCCACCAACCGGCATGTCGGGCGCTTTGAGCAGGCCGCCGGCGGCACATTGTTCCTGGACGAAATCGGCGACATGCCGCCCGAGGCGCAAACCCGCCTGCTGCGCGTGCTGCAGGAAGGCGAATACACCACTGTGGGCGGGCGCCAGCCGATCCGCGCCAATGCCCGCATCATCGCCGCCACCCACCGGGACCTGCGGGCGCTGATCCGCTCCGGCCAGTTCCGCGAGGATCTGTTCTACCGCCTCAACGTCGTGCCCATCCGCCTGCCGCCCCTGCGCGAGCGGCCGGATGACATCCCCGTGCTTGCCCAGCATTTCCTCAACAAGGCCCAGGCCGAGGGGCTGCCGGCCAAGACCATCGACCCCGCGGCCATGGCCCTGCTCTCGGCCTATCGCTGGCCGGGCAATGTGCGCGAGCTGGAGAACCTGATCCGCCGCCTCGCCGCCCTGGTGCCGCAGCCGGTCATTACCGAGGAAATCCTGGCCCAGGAACTCGCCGATTACGCCGTGGCCGAGGAACCCGCCCCCGCCGCCGCCAGCGGCGATACGGACAGCATAACCACCGTGGTCGAGCGCCATATCGCCCGGCTGCTCGCCGCCATCCGCGAATCCGGCGAAGAAGGCGTCCTGTATGAGCGCGCCTTGGCGGAGCTGGAACGCCCGCTCATCCGCATGACGCTGGCCGAGACCCGCGGCAACCAGATCCGCGCCGCCGCCCTGCTCGGGCTTAACCGCAACACGCTGCGCAAAAAGATCCGCGAGCACGGAATCGGCGTGCAGCGCCGGGTGGGATGAAGCGCCTTGCCCGAGGCTGACCGCCCCACCCCTAACGGAAGTGAGATCGCGCCGCGCTCCGGCTGGGCCTATGTGGTGGACCTCATGCTCGGGCGCGTCTCCACGCTGCTGGTAGCGTCGTCGGCCCTGCTCCTGGGGCTGGCCTCGTTCGGCATCCTGGCCGGGCGGGTGAAGCTCTCGGTGCATTCCGGCGTGGCGGTCGCGATGATCGTCGCCGATTTCGCGGCACTGCTTATGCTCATCATCGTGCTGGCGGGGCGCGTCACGCGCATCCTGCTGGAGCACCGGCGGGGCGCTGCGGGTGCCAGGCTGCATGTGCGTCTGGTGTTCCTGTTCGGCGGCGTCGCCGCCGTGCCGGCGATAGTCGTGGCGATCTTCGCCATCGTGTTCTTCAATTTCGGCATCCAGGCCTGGTTCGACCAGCGCGTGCAGACAGCGCTCGATGAGAGCAACCAGGTGGCGCAGGGCTATCTGGAGGAGCACGACAACGAAATACGGCTGGATGCGTTGTCCATGGCCGACGATTTGTCCCAGGACAGCTCAGGGTTTTTCGGCAACCCGAACGAGTTCGCCTCATATCTGGTCGGCCAGGCGACGGTGCGCGGCCTGACCCAGGCGGTGATTTTCGACCCGCTGAGCGGCGAGATCGTCGCCTCCGCCGGGTTATTCGCGGGCATGGCGGCCACCGTGCCGAATGCGCGGACGATTGCCCAGGCCAGCACCGGGCAGGTGCCGGTGGTCAGCCCGCCGGGCAGCACGGTGGAGCAGGCGGTCATCAAGCTGGATATCACCCCGCCGATGATGCTGATGATCGAGAAGCCGGTCGACCCCGCGATTCTCGACCACGTGAACAAGACACAGCAAGCCGTGGCGGAATATCAGCGCCTGTCCAGGAACCGCGCCAGCCTGGAGGTCTCCTTTGCGCTGATCATTGCCGTGCTGGCGCTGCTGGTGCTCTCGGCCCTGGTCGGGTTCGGCCTTGTCATCGCCAACCAGATCGCCAAGCCGATCGGGCATCTGATCCGCGCCGCCGAGAAGGTGCGCGGGGGCAACCTCTCGGTACGCGTGCCAGAAACCGCGACCGGCGACGAGGTGGCCGGGCTGTCGCGCGCCTTCAACCGCATGACGGCGCAGCTCGCCGCCCAGCGCAACGAACTGCTGAACGTGAACAACCAGCTCGACGAGCGCCGCCGCTTCACCGAGACAGTGCTGGCGGGCGTCTCCGCCGGCGTGATTGGCCTGGACAAGAACGGCCGCATCGAGCTGCCCAACCGCGCCGCTTCGGAATTGCTCCGGATCGACCTGCCGCCGCAAATTGGCCGGAATCTGGCCGAAGTTGTGCCTGAATTCGCCCCGCTGATCGCCGCGGTGATGGCGGCGCCCGAACGTCCGGCGACGGCGCAGGTCGAGCACGGCCTTGCCATGCACAAGCGCTCGCTGCTGGTGCGTATCGGCGCGGACATGAATTCAGGGGTTCCGGAGGGGTTTATCGTGACCTTCGACGACGTGACGGAATTGATGGCGGCGCAGCGCAAGGCGGCCTGGGCGGATGTCGCCCGGCGCATCGCGCACGAGATCAAGAACCCGCTCACGCCCATCCAGCTTTCCGCCGAGCGGCTGAAGCGCCGCTTCGCCAAGGAGATCACCTCCGACCCTGAGAGCTTCACCCAGTGCGCGGAGACGATCGTGCGCCATGTCGGCGATATCGGCCGCATGGTGGACGAGTTCTCCACCTTCGCGCGCATGCCCGCCCCGGTGATGCACGCCGAATCGCTGGAGCGCATCGTCCGCGAGGCGATGGTGCTGCAACGCGTCGCCCATCCGCAGATCGAGTGGGAGGTGATCGTCGAGGCGCCGCTGCGCGCGGTGTGCGACCGCCGTTTGCTCGGCCAGGCGCTGACCAACCTGCTGCAGAACGCGGCGGACGCGGTCGGCATGCGCGAGGGGGCGAAACATGTCACGCTGCGCCTTGCCGCGCAGGGCAGCATGGCGGTGCTCAGCGTCACCGATGACGGCATCGGCCTGCCGGAGACGGATCGCGCCCGGCTGATCGAACCCTATGTGACGCACAAGCCCAAAGGCACCGGGCTTGGACTTGCCATTGTCGCCAAGATCATGGAGGACCATGGTGGGCGGCTGGAACTGAAACCGGCCCCTGGCGGGGTAGGCGCGGAAGTATCGTTGAGCCTGCCAGCGCTGGCCGAAACTGCGGCGATGGATGATGTGAGGGAGTTGCCAGCGGGATGACCGAAATTCTGATCGTGGATGACGAGCCGGATATCCGGATGCTGGTCGAAGCGATTCTGCAAGACGAGGGTTACGATGCCCGCAGCGCCGGGAATTCCGACGAGGCGCTGGCCGCCTTCCGTGCGCGCCGCCCGAATCTCGTGATCCTCGACGTCTGGCTGCAGGGCTCGAAGCTGGATGGCATCGGCATCCTGGAAGCGCTGCACCAGGAGGAACCCCGCGTGCCGGTGGTGATGATCTCCGGCCACGGCACCATCGAGACCGCCGTCGCCGCGATCCAGCGCGGCGCGTACGATTTCATCGAGAAGCCCTTCAACTCCGACCGGCTGCTGCTGGTGGTCAAGCGCGCGCTGGAAGCGGCGAAGCTGACCCAGGAGAACGAGGAGCTGAAGCGCCTGCGCATGGGCGGCGAGAGCAACCTGATCGGCGAGGGCAATGGCATCGCCGCGCTGCGCTCAGCCATCGAGAAGGTCGCCCCCACCGGTTCGCGCGTGCTCATCTCCGGCCCGCCCGGCGCCGGCAAGGAGACCGTGGCGCGCATGATCCACGCCAAATCCCGCCGCGCGGACGGCCCCTTCGTGGCGCTGAACTGCGCCATCCTGGCGCCCGAGCGCTTCGAGAGCGAGCTGTTCGGCGTGGAGCCGGGCGCGGAAGGCCCTGGCACCCCGCGCAAGCTCGGCGTGCTGGAACGCGCCCATGGCGGCACGCTGCTGCTCGATGAAGTCTCCGAGCTGCCGCTGGAGACGCAAGGCAAAATCGCCCGCGTGCTGCAGGACCAGAGCTTCGAGCGCGTCGGCGGCACCGCCCGGGTGAAGGTGGATATCCGCGTGCTCGCAACCACGGCGCGGGATCTGCAAACGAAAATCGCCGCCGGGCAGTTCCGCGAGGATCTTTACTACCGGCTGGCGGTGGTGCCGCTGCGCGTGCCGAGCCTGAAGGAGCGGCGCGAGGACGTCCCCGTGCTGGCCGAGACCTTCCTGCGGCATGCGGCGGAAGTCTCCGGCCTGCCGCCGCGCTCCCTGGCATCCGACGCCGTGGCCGCGCTGCAGGCGCATGACTGGCCCGGCAATGTCCGCCAGCTGCGCAACATCATGGACTGGCTGATGATCATGCGCTCTAACGAGCCGGGCGAGCAGTTCCATGCCGAACATCTACCGACCGAGCTTTCCGCCCACGCGCCGCAGGCCCTGGCCATCGACCCCGCGGCGGACGTGCTCTCCCTGCCGCTGCGCGAGGCGCGCGACGTGTTCGAGACGCAATACCTCCAGGCGCAGCTCCTACGCTTCGGCGGCAACATCTCGCGCACGGCGAATTTCGTCGGCATGGAACGCAGCGCCCTGCACCGCAAGCTCAAGCAGCTGGGCATCGGCGCGGAGGACAAGGTCGGCGCGTAACCGCCCAGTGCCGCGCCACCAGAACGTGCTTGCAAAGAACTTTTTTTGCGCTAAAAGAACTTCCGTAACGCCGGAGCCGTAACGTACCGGCGGCGTTCAGGGGTAGCTGTGCCGGTCCTCGGTGGTTTTTCCGCAAGCCACGGGGAGGTTTCATGTCTGAGTTACGCAAGGATAGTCTGTCGTTTTTGGAGGCGCTTGGCCAGTCCGTGGCCAATGTCTCCCCCACGCTCACGCCGGCACTTGGCGTGGCGGTGGTGGCGGGCATGGCGGGCACCGGCTCGTGGCTAGTGTTCTCGCTCTGCACGGTGGCGTTGATCATGGTCGCGCAGAACATCGCGGAGCTGGCCGGACGCATCCCGGCGGCGGGCTCGTTCTTCATCTATGTCTCGCGCTCCCTGGGTCCGGTCTGGGGCGTGCTGGCCGGATGGGCCATGCTGGCGGCCTATATCTTCACCGCCATGGCGCTCACCATCGCCACCTCCCTGTTCGTCAAGACCTTCTTCTCCTCGCTGGGCTTTACGCTCGCCATCCCGAATGTGGCGCTCTACATCATCATCTCGGGCCTGGTCTGGCTGTTCGCCACACGCGACATCCGCATCTCCTCGCGCATCGGCCTCGCGCTGGAGGCCATTTCGGTGACGATCATCCTGGCGGTGATGGTTGTCACCTTCGCGCACTACCACTTCGCGCCCGACACCACGCAACTTACCCTTCATGGGGCGAGCGCCGGCGGCATCACCCAGGCCATCGTGTTCGCCATCTTCTCGTTCGTGGGCTTTGAGTCGGCGGCCTCGCTGGGCAAGGAGACCAAAAACCCGCACACCACCATCCCCAAGGCGATCATCGGGACGGCGATCTTCTCGGGCATCTTCTTCACCATCACCACCTACGCCATCACCCAGGGCTTTGGCGACAATGGCACCAATCTCGGCAACTCCTCGGCGCCGCTGGGCGACATCACCAGCCGCATCAGCCCCTGGCTCACGGCCCCGGTGTATTTCGGCGCCACCGTGTCATCCTTTGCCTGCGCCCTCGCCTCGCTGAACGCCTTCGGCCGCATGCTGTTCTCGCTGGGCCGCTACCAGTTCGTGCACAATTCCATGGGCCTCGTGCACAAGACCCACAAGACGCCCTTCATGGCGCTCACCGCCGGCATCGTGCTCAACCTCGCCGTCTGCGCCGCCTTCGCCGGCCAGGCCGAGACCAATACCTATGGCTGGTACGGCACGCTGGCCTCTTACGGGTTCATTACCGTGTACCTGCTGTGCTCGATCGCCGCCCCGGTGTTCCTGAAGCGGAGCGGCGAGCTCAAGCCGCTGCACCTGGTCTATGGCGTGGCGGGCGTGCTGTTCATGCTGTTCGCCCTGGGCGGCAGCGTCTATCCGGTGCCGGCAGCGCCGTATAACTACTTCCCTTATGCCTTTGCCGCCTACCTGCTGATCGGCTTCGCCTGGTTCAGCTTCGTCAAGCGGCGCTCCCCGCAGGTGCTGGACGGCATCGACCGCGACCTGGAGACCGCGGCGGTGGCGATCGACGCCTGAAGCCTCACCGCACACCACGCGATACAACGGCGCCGGGCAACCGGCGCCGTTTCTTTATGCCGCGGAGAGCTGTGCCGGAATGCGAAGTACCGCCCACAGGCCAGGTTTATTGTCCAGCAGCTCCAGCGTGCCGTTATGCAGTTGCGCCACGGCCGCCACCAGCGCCAAGCCTAGGCCCGAGCCCTCTGTGTTGCGGGCCGTCTCGGCGCGGAAGAAGCGCTCGGTCGCGCGGGCGCGGTCGGCCTCGGCGATCCCGGGCCCGCGATCGGCGACGCTGATTTCCACCATGCCCCGGTTGAGCGTGGCGAAGAGCCGGATCACCTCCCCCGGAGTGGAGAATTTCAGCGCATTGTCGAGCAGATTCGCCACCGCCTGCTGCACCAGGTCGCGATCGCCGAACACCGGCAGCGTGGTGGCGATGTTGGTTTGCAGGTGCAACCCTCGTTCATCGGCCACGGCCTGATAGAGCTCATCCATGTCGCGCAGCATTGGCGAGAGATCCACCGCGAAGAAGGCCGCGCGGCGGGCGCCGGCCTCGATCTCGGCGATGCGCAGCAATGCCTCGAACACCCGGACAATGCCGTCCAGATCCTGGGTCGCGCGCTCGATCGCATTCTGCACCTCATCGGGCGAGCACGCATGGGCGGCCGCATCCTCCAGCCGCGCGCGGGCGCGGGTGATCGGCGTGCGCAGGTCATGCGCAATGGCGTTGGAGACCTGCCGCACCCCATCCATCAGCCGGGAGATGCGGTCCAGCATGTCGTTGATCACCCCGGCCAGTTCGTCGAACTCGTCGCCCTTGCCCGTGCGCGGCACCCGGCGCGAGAGATCGCCCTGGGCGATGGCGCGGGTTGTGGTCGAGATGTCGCGGATCACCCTCCGGAACAGGGCGCGGATGAGCAAGGTACTGAGCAGCCCCAGCAACACGATGAGGCTGGCGGCGCCGATCATGGCGTCGCGCAGCGTGTCATGCAGGCCGATCAGGGCGCGCACATCGCGGCCCACCAGCAGCTTTTCGCCGGTCGGCAGTTGCATGGCGCGCAACAGCGCCACCGATTCTTCGCCCCCATGACGCACCGGCAGCTCGTACCAGGTGTCCATCTGCGTCAGCCCGACGGGCCATTGGTCCAGATTGCCGGCCATCCGGTTGCCGGCGGCATCTTCCAGCAAATAGATCCCGTCCGTGTTCTGCCGGTTGGCGAGGCGGTCCTGCAGGGCCGCGGCAACCGACTGCGCGCCGCCGATCTGGTCATGCTCGGCAAGCATGGTGGCGTCGTCATGGATGGAAATCTCCACCTGCTGCTGCAACACGTCGGCCGTGGAGTGCCAAAGCGAGAAGGCGAGCACGAAAGCCGCCAGGACGAAGACAACGCCGTAGCCGAGCGCGAAACGGATGCCGGCCGAGCGGATCAGCGGTTGTGGGCGCCGCCCAGGCCCGTTTTCCCCCCGGGGCGTGTACTGCTTTCGCCTCGTGTCTGGCGTCAGGGGCTGGATCTCATCCATTTGGCGTTTAGGGCTACGCCTCCTCGGCGCGCAGCATGTAACCGGCGTTGCGCACGGTATGCAGCAGCGGCTGGTCGAATGGCTTGTCGATCTTCTGCCGCAGGCGGGAGATATGAACGTCGATCACGTTAGTTTGCGGGTCGAAATGATAGTCCCACACGCCTTCGAGCAGCATGGTGCGCGTCACCACCTGGCCGGCATGGCGCATCAGATACTCCAGCAGGCGGAACTCGCGCGGCTGCAGATCGATCTTCTGCGTCCCGCGGCGCACGCTGCGCGACAGCAGATCCATCTCCAGGTCGCCCACCGTCAGGCGGGTCGCCGGGCCGTCGCCCTTGCCGCGCCGGGCCAGCGCCTCCACCCGGGCCAGAAGCTCCGCGAAGGCGAAGGGCTTGGTCAGGTAGTCGTCGCCACCGGCCTTCAGCCCGCGCACCCGGTCATCCACCTGGGTCAGCGCCGACAAGAACACTACGGGAGTGGCATTGTCCTGTGCCCGCAATGTTTCCAGCAAGCGAAGACCGTCGATCCCCCCTGGAAGCATGCGGTCTAGGATGATCGCGTCAAAATTCTCGGATGCCGCGAGGAACAACCCATCGCGGCCGTTATCGGCATATTCCACGGCGTGGCCGGCTTCTCGCAGGCCTTTGACAACGAAGCCGGCTACGTCTTTGTCGTCCTCAACGACAAGTATGCGCATTTTTATTCCCCTAGCTGGGCCGGCCGGCGGCCAACCACGACCTGCAAATGGGAAACGTGACCATTCCTGTTTACCCCGAGCATCACCTTACTGCCCGGTGGCATGGACGCAATGGCGCGCGTCAGCCCCGAAGAATCCGAAATGACGTCATTGTTAACTAAGATTATCACATCGCCCGGCGTCAGTCCCGCATTATCTGCTGGGCCGCCGGGCTCAATCGCGCTTATCAGCGCACCGGCCGCGCCGCCCGGCGCATCCGCCACCGAAACGCCGAGCCAGCCGCGCGCCACCGCGCCATGGGCGATCAGCGTCGCAACGATCGGCGCCGCGCTGTTGCTCGGGATCGCGAAGGCCACCCCGACCGACCCGCCGGAGGGCGAGACAATTGCTGAATTAATGCCGATCACCTCGCCCGCCATGTCAAAGGACGGACCGCCGGAGTTGCCCGGATTGATCGGCGCGTCGAGCTGCAGGAAATGCGTGAACGGCCCGTCGCCCACATCCCGCCCCTCGGCGGAGACAATGCCGAGGGTGAAGGAATTGCCCAGCGCGAAGGGATTGCCCGCCGCCAGCACCCAATCCCCCACCCGCACCTTGGCGGAATCCCCCCAGCGGGCCGGGTGCAGCGGTGATGATGAAGATATTTTAATGATTGCGATGTCGGTCAGGTCATCCGCGCCGACCAGGTGAGCGGTGTAACGCGTGCCGTCATCCAGCGTCACCGTAATATGCTCCGCCCCGGCGATGACATGGTCGTTGGTGACGATCATCCCGTCCGGGCTGATGATGAAGCCCGAGCCCGCCGCCTCGGTAAGCTGCGGGCGATTCGCCCCGCCTGTGGTGGCCGGGGCTTTCGGCGCCTGATCAGAGGTCTCGGTGACCGCGATGCCGACCACGCTCGGCTCCACCGCCGAAACCAGCGGCGCGAGCGAGTGCGGCGTGCCGGGGAAAGGCCAGGCTTGCGCCCGCGCTGCCGGGGCGGCGAAGAGAGTGCCCGACAGCATCGCCACGCCCCCGCACAAATTTATCCATCGTTGCATGCAAGACCACCCCCATAAGATACGTCATGATAGCGGAACGGCACCGAAAATGCTTATAGTGCTGACAGACGCCAATCTCGTCGTAGGAGACTAGAGCATGAGCGAGCCGCAGACCAAGCCGGACCACCATTTCGATATCGAGTTCCTGAAGCAGGAATTCGAGCATATCCGGACCGAGATGGCCGGAATCCGAGAGCGGTTGAGCGAGAACGCCCATACCGCTTTGGACCGCATCACCGCCTATCTGGATGGCGCGGGGCTGTCCTCGCGCGTCGACTCGCTGGAGGAGGATCTCGAAGAGATGGCAGAGAAACTCAAGGACTCGGGCAAGGACGCCATGTCCAGGCTGGAGCAGCAGGTTAGCGCCAAGCCAATCACCAGCGTCGCCATCGCCTTCGGCATCGGGCTGCTCGCCGCGCGCCTGTTTCGCCGCCACCGCCACTGAGCATGCCCTTAGCCCGCTTCGCCGGCCGGATGGCCAAACGCGCCGCCATCTGGTGCGCCCTCGCCACCGTGACGCTCAGCCTCGTCCTCGCCGGGCTGGGTTTTCTTGTGGCCGGGTTCTGCATCTGGCTCGCCCAGCATGTCGGCAATGCCGCCGCCGCCGCCATTACTGGCGGGTCGATGCTGCTGCTCGCCGTCGTTGTCAGCATCTGCGGCAGCTTGCTCCTGCGGCCGCGACGACGGCGTGAACCCGGACTGCTGGCCGATGTCTCCGCCGCCATCGCCGGGGTGGTCGTGGAAAGCCTCGCGAACCGGCGCAAGGCCAAGCAGGATTAGGTAGTGGGTCGGTCTGAATTTCGGCTTGGGGTGGAAGGCTGCTAGGCTGCTTTCTGGCCAAGTGTGTCGAGACCGGCCCCTCGATCCGAAGTAAAGTATGATCACTTGCAGGAGGCCTGGCATGGGGCCAGCGACGCTGGGAGCAGCCGTCTCTTGCAGGATCGAACACTTCCATGTTCTCCCATCTGCATGTGCTTATCTTTAGGTGTGCCACTTTATCTCACAAAACCCGTTTCTGCGTCCCGGCTACTCATCAATCAGCGCCAGGACTAGCGGCGGGCGAGCCTGACGCCACCGGTGGGCTCGCCCGGCAGCGCTTTATCAACGCCCCTGTCACGCGCCCGAGCATACCGGTCCAGGCCTTGTCCACCCAGGCCAGGGGCAGTGCGCAGGCCAGCGTCAACGCGATGGTCACGGCAACCGCCACCAACACGGCGCCTGTTACTCCCCACGCCACAACCGCGCTCATAATGCTTGCCGCCCCGGCGGAAAGCATGATCGGCACGTGCAATAAGTAAATTGGGAACGATAGCAGCCCCAGCCATATAGCCCAGTTTTTCGAGAAAACATTGCGGACAGAGGGGTTGCCGAGGAGAACCATGATGATGAGCGCGGCACTTAACTCCCAGACGAAATGGGCGGTGTCGCTGGCGGGCATGATCGCCTTCAGCGGTGCGTAGATGATCGGGGCCGGCCCAGCAGAGAAGCAAAACAGATAGATTCCGGCCATTGCCCCCCCGGCCGCCCCCCAATTGGAAAAATTGGGCATTTTATTTTCGGCGAACATCATCGCCAAAATCGCTCCCACCAGAAAATCGGAAAAATAGGTGATTGGAGCGGCGACCCCCACCGCGACCATCGCCGCCCCGATGGCAGCCAGGCGGAGCAGCCAGCTTTTCAACCCGAACAGCAGAGGGGCTGCTAAAAAGATAGCAAAACTGCCAAACAGCTCGATCCGCATCGTCCAAAGCGGCGAGTCATATTGTACGTCGCCGAACAGAAACGCGCCGTAAAGCCCGTCCCGCAGTGCTGCCGCCGAAGAAATTTCGCGGCCATGCAACGGCGCGTTGAAGTGGCTCGCCATCCAACTATTGCCCGTTATCGCCGCCGCCTGTTCATAATAGTCCTGGCTCAGCAGGATCGTCACCCAGGAGAACAGACAGGCAATCGTGGTGAGCGCCGCCAGCCGTGGCCAGCGTTTCAGCAGCGCCGTCAGCACCCGCACCAGGCTGCGATCCTTCGCAAAGGGCAGGCTTAGAATAAAGCCGGAGAGCACGAAAAATACCGTCACGGCAGCGCCGCCATTAAGTAGCCACAGGTGCAACTGGTTCAGTGCGTCCAAAGTGCCATGGCCAGGCGGCACCAGGCCCCGCACCATATGGCCCAGCATTACAATCACGGCGGCGATTCCGCGTAAGCCCTCCAACGGCACCAGCTTGTTGGCTTTCTGTTCCCGCATCATAGTCGTTCATAACCAGGTTGGTACGCCCGGCATAGGATGGAAATTACCAGCGCACTGCAACCCGCCTGGGCCGTCGCGCCCATCAGATCCTTCGCCACCTCTCTGGGTCAGGCCACAAGACACTCAAAAACAGCATTTCTTATTCGCCCGTGAAAAACTCAGAATGGATTAAATTACATTTGAGAATTATCCGACATTTCCCAGATAGGCGGCATTGGGGAGCCTCTTACGCTCCCTGGCGGGCTTCGTTGGTATCCACGTGGAGATGTCCTGTAGCGGCCGCAGTGCTCGCTGCGCCTCCGCGGGCACGTTCCCGGGCGGGCGGTACGGCGCTCTGCCAAATCTTCGCCCTGGATGCATAAATCTTTCGTTCCAATCGGAATGCCGGCTATCTGGATCTGGAGTCACGCTGGCGAGCGTCCGATTTGGGCTCGAAATTCGAATTTCAAACTGACCCACTACCCGCGATTAACCAGCAGCGAACGCTTCGGCCTGGCGCAGCAGGCGCAGGAAATTGCCGCCCCAGATTTTTTGCAGCTCCTCCCTTCCGTAGCCTCGCCTTGCCAGCTCGGCAGTAAGCACCGGGGCCTGCGAGGCGTTGCGGAAATCCCGCACCTCGCCGCCACCGTCGAAATCCGTGCCGATGCCGACATGATCGATGCCGATTCGTTTCACAACATAATCCACATGGTCGGCTATGTCGGCCACCGACACATCCCCGGTCCGCGCCTTGGGCCGCAGGAAGGATGAGACGATGGTGATCTGAATCAGCCCGCCCGTGGCGCCCAGCGCCTCGAGCTGCTCGTCATCCAGGTTGCGCTTGTGGTCGCAGAGCGCGCGCACGCAGGAATGCGAGGCGAAAACCGGCACGCGCGAGCGCTCCACCGCCTGCAGCATGGTGGTCTTGGCGGTGTGGGAGATGTCCACGAGGATGCCCAGTTTATTCATCCGGTCCACCACGGACTGCCCGAAATCCGAGAACCCGCCATAAAGCGCAGGCGGATCGTCGAGGCTGGACAGCGGAATGGCGGCGTCGGCGATCGCGTTATGGCCGTTATGGGTGAGGGTGATGTAGCGCACCCCGCGCGCGGCGAACTCGTCGAGGTTGGAGAGTTCCGTACCGACGGCGTAGCCGTTCTCGATGACCGGGACGATGCCCGGCTTGCGCGCGGCGAACGCGGCCTCGATCGCGTCGGCCGTGGTGGCGAGCATGCCGCCCGAACCGTCCGCCGGGGCCATCGCGGCGATATCGTCCAGCATGGCGCCGGCGCGGGCGGTGGCGGCCGCATGCCCTTCGGCGTTGCGCGGCCCCTGCGGCACAAAGGCCACGAAGCAGGTGGCGGCAATGCGGCCCCGGCGCATTTTCGGCAGGTCCACGCAGCGCGGGCCGTCCTCGAACGCCGAAGGGCCGGGCGGCCAGGGGATGTCTACATGGGTGTCGATGGCCATGATGCCATCATGCGGATCATTTATCATTGCCTCCAAGGTTGAGCTTGCGGCATCCGGCGTCAAGCGCCTTGCGCATCACGCTCGGCAGTTGCGCCGTAGCGGCGGGGGCGCAGACCGCGCCCTGCGGCAGCCGGGCGCGGCGCGCGGCCAGCACGCTCAGCGTCAGGGTAAAATGGGTGAACACATGCTCCACCGCCCCGGCATCGCGCCAAGCGGCCTTCACCGGGGGCGACTCGGGCAAAGCCAGCATGCCGCCAAGCAGCCCGGAGGGCGGGCGGCGCAGCAGCAGCACGTTGTCATCGGCATCGAGCAGCACATAGGCCGTGCCGGTCCGGCGGGGGCGCTCCGGCTTTTTCGCCCGGACGGGCAGGCTGGCGGCAATGCCCTGCTCATGCGCGCGGCAATGCGCCTTCCACGGGCAGCGCGGGCAATCGGGCGATTTCGGCGTGCAGATAGTAGCACCCAGGTCGAACAGCGCCTGGGCGAAATCCCCCGGCGCTGCCTGGGCGGCCTTGTCGGCGATGAAGGCCTGCGCCACCGCGGCGATCTCCGGCTTGCCCGCAGGCAGCGGGGTGGAAATGGCGAAGATCCTTGAGGCGACGCGCTCCACATTGCCATCCACCGGCAGCACCGGCAGGCCAAAGGCGATGGCGCCAACGGCATTGGCCGTGTACGGGCCGATTCCGGGCAACGCCCGCAACCCCTCTATGCTGCGCGGAAAGCCGCCCAGCGCCGCCACGCCTTGCGCGCATTTATGTAGGTTGCGCGCACGGGCGTAGTAGCCCAGCCCGGCCCAGTGCCCGCACACTTCCTCCACGCTCGCCGCCGCCAGATCCTCTATGCCCGGATACGCCGCCAGAAATTTAGCGTAATAGGGGCGCACCGTGGCCACCACGGTCTGTTGCAGCATGATCTCGGAGAGCCAGACATGGTAAGGGTCTGCAGCCTCGCCCGGGGCGGCGCGCCAGGGCAGATGGCGGCGGTGTTGCGCATACCAGTAGAGGAGTTGCCGTGCCGGCGGAGAGAAAGAAGCGGATCGCACAGACACCAGTTGTGCCGGTGGCGGAGGCGCCGCGCAACTTCTCGCCGCGCGGTATCGCGGCGCTCATCGCGCCCATCACCCGCCCCATCTTCCGCCGCCGCGCTCCAGCCGCCGCGCAGCTGCTGGCGGACTGGCCGCAGCTCGCCGGGCCGGAACTGGCTGGCCGCGCCCTGCCGGTGAAATTCGCGGGCGGCACGCTCACGCTGGGCTGCACCGGCCCAACGGCAATGGAGCTGCAAATGCTCGAGTCGCAAATCATCGCCCGGCTGAACCTTGCGCTGGGGCATGCCACCGTCGAGCGTCTGCGCTTCGTGCAGCAGTCGCCGCGCCTGCCAACGCCCGCTCCACCCCCGCGCCAGCTCCCCCGGAACCTGCCTTTGCCGCCCGACCTGCCAGACGGCCCTCTGGGCGAAGCCCTGGCCCGGCTGTACCGGGGCCTAAAAAGCCGTGGATAACTCGGAATCCTCGTTAGACTCCGGCCGCAAAACCTGACTACACTATATATAGGAGAAAACATGCAGATTACGCGCCGTTCAGCACTAGCCCTAGTGGGCACTTCGGTTTTTGCCGCCCCCTCCCTGGCCCGCGCCCAGAGTGCTGCGGCACAACCGGCTTCGACGCCCTACACGCAGCGCTCGATCGGCTCGCCCACTGCGCCGGTCACGGCGCATGAGTATTTCTCCCTCACCTGCACCCACTGCGCGCATTTCGCCACGGTGACGATGCCGAAGGTGAAGCCGAACCTCGTGGACACCGGCAAGCTGCAGATCATCTATCACGACTTCCCGCTCGACCAGGTGGCGCTGAAGGCGGCGCAAGTGTCGCGGTATCTGCCGGAAGAGCAATATTACCCGTTCATCGAGGCGCTGTTCGCCAGCCAGGACGACTGGGCCTTCCAGCCGAACGAGGATTACCACGCCTCGATCTTCAAATACGCGGCGCTGGCGGGCATGGACCAGGCGACCTTTGATACCGCCTGGAACGACGACAAGCTGACCAAGTTCATCCTGAACGGGCAGCAGGAGGCGGAGAAGATGTACAAAATCGACGCCACCCCCACCTTCATCATCAACGGCAAGACCTACCCGGGCGCGATGGAATACGACGATTTCGCCGCCACCGTGGCTGCCGCCGCCAAGGGGTAACCCGCCATGCCCGCCCGTTTCGCCCGTCTGCGCATCGCCGGGTTCAAGAGCTTCGCCGACCCGACGGTCGTGGAGATCCTGCCCGGGCTGACCGGTGTGGTGGGGCCGAACGGGTGCGGCAAGTCCAACGTCATCGAGGCGCTGCGCTGGGCCATGGGCGAGGCCAATGCCCGCAACATGCGCGGCACCGAGATGGAGGACGTGATCTTCGCTGGCACCTCCGGGCGCTCGGCACGCAACCTCGCCGAGGTGACGCTGACGCTGGAGGAGACGCAAGGGTTGGCCCCGCCGCCCTTCCACGAGGCGCCGGACCTGGAAATCTCCCGCAAGATCGAGCGCGGGGCAGGCTCCGCCTACCGCGTCAACGGCAAGGAAGCCCGGGCGCGGGACGTGCAGACCCTGTTCGCCGACCTTGCCTCCGGCGCGCGCGCCTCGGCCATGATCTCCCAAGGGCGCGTCGGCGCGCTGGTGAGCGCCCGCCCGGATGAGCGCCGGGCCTTGCTGGAAGAGGCCGCGGGCATAACCGGGCTGCATGCGCGCCGGCACGAGGCTGAACTGAAGCTCAAGGGCGCCGAGCAGAACCTGCTGCGCGCCGACGACCTGAAGGGCCAGGTGGAGGCCCGGCTGACCGAGCTGAAGAAGCAGGCGCGCCAGGCAACACGCTACAAGAACCTCTCCGGCAATATCCGCCAGGCCGAGGCGGAGCTGCTCTCCATACAGAGCGTGCTGGCCGTGCTGGCGCGGGAGAAGGCCGAGGCCGCCTTCGCCGCCGCCGAGGCGCAGGTGGCCGCCGCCGCCGCCGAGGCCAGCGCCGCCGAGACCCGCGCCGCCGAGGCCGAAACCGCCCTGCCGCCGCTGCGCGACACCGAGGCCCAGGCCCGCACGGCGCTGGAGCGCGCGCGCATCGCCGCCGAGCAGATGGGCGAGGCCGAGACCCGCGCCCGCGCCGCGCTGACCGAAGCCAAGACCCGGCTGGACGCGCTGACCCGCGACCATGCCCATGCCGCCAAGCTGGTGGCCGATGCCCAGGCCGCCACAACACGGCTGGAAGAAGAACAGCGGCGGCTGGCGGCGGAGACCGTCTCCGCCCCCGCCGAGTTGGAGGAAGCCGGGCGCGCCGAGGATGCGGCGTTGGAAGCCCTGCGCGCCGCCGAGGCCGAAGCCACCCGCGCCACCGAGGAGGCCGCGCGCATCGCCGCCGAGGCCGAAGCCGCCCGACGTGCCTTGAGCGAGGCCGAAAACCGCGCCCGCCGCCTGGCCCTGCGCGCCGCCGAGGCCGAGACCGAGTACCAGAAGATCGCCGCCACGCTGATCCCGGCGGAGCGGGTGGAAGCCGCCGAGGCCGAGCGTGTTGCTGCCGAGGCAGCGCTGGTCGCCGCGCGCGAGGCTGTGACCGCCGCGGAAGCCGCCCGCGTGCAGGCCGAGGAAGACGCGGCCAAGGCCCGGGCTGAGGCGGAAGCGGCGCTGGCCGCCGCCCGCGCCAAGACCTCCAGCGCCGAGGCCGCGGCAACCAAGATTTCCACCGAATATGACGCCCTGGCCGCCCTGCTCGCGCAGAAATTCGGGCGCGAAAGCGCGCCGATCCTCGACCAGATCACCGTGCCGCCGGGACTTGAAGCCGCCCTGGGTGCCGCCCTGCGCGAGGAGCTTTCCGCCTCCGCCGACACGCACGCCCCGCGGCACTGGCGCCAGCTGCTGGATCTCGACCTGCCGGTGGTGCCGCTGCACAGCTTCGCCCAACTGGTGCAGGGGCCGCAGGCGCTGAAGCGCGCGCTCAGCCACATATTGCTGCTGCCCGAGGGCGCGGATGGCGAGCTGCACCAGGGCAACCTCACACCCGGGCAGATCCTCGTCTCGCGCGAGGGCGGGGTATGGCGCTGGGATGGCTACACGGTGCGGGCGGGCGCGGCATCGGAAGCCGCTGTGCGCCTGAAGCAGCGCAACAGGCTGGCCGAACTGGAGCGCGAGCGCAACGCCACCCGTGATGCCGCCAACGCCGCGCGCGAGCTGCGCGTGGCCGCCGAGACCGCCGAGCGCGAGGCACGCGCCAATGAGGCGAAGGTGCGCGAGGCCCGCCGCGCCGCCGAGACCGCCGCGCGCGAGGCCCGCCGCCAAGCCGAGCTGCGGTTCGACAAGGCGCGCGGCGAGGCGATCCGCCTGACCGCCGAGCATGAACGCGGCGCCCAGCGCGCCGCCGCCGCCCAGGCCCAGCGCGACCAAGCCGCAACGGAAGCCGCCGAGGCCGCCGCCGCGTTACACGCCGCGCAAGAGAACGCCGCCGCCCTGCCGGACGTGGCCGCCGCCCGCACCGCTGTCGAAAAGGCCCGCGCCGCCATGGCCCAGGCGCGACAGGCGGAATCCGCCGCCCGCACCAAATTCGCGGCGCTGAAAGCCGCCGATGCCCAGCGTAATCTGCGCCTGACCACGCTGGACCGCGAGATGGCCGACTGGACCGAGCGCGGGCGCGACGCCAAGGACCGGCTCACCGACCTCGCCGCGCGGCTCGATGAAGCGCAGGCGGGCATCGCCGCCCTCGCCGCAGCGCCCGAGGAAGCCGCCAAGGCGCGGCGCGAGGCGCTGGAAAGCCTCACCGCCGCCGAGGGCGAGCACAAGCGCGCCGCCGCCGCGCTACAGGCCGCGCAAAACGCGGCGGATGCCGCCACCCGCGCTGCCCGCGCCGCGGAGTCGGCTGTCTCCGCCGTGCGCGAGGCCAGGGCGCGAGAGGAAGGCAACATCACCGCCGCCAACCATGCCTGGGGCACGGTCGCCGAACGCATTCTGGAACGCCTCGGCGCCAACCCGAACCTGCCGGAACCGCCGGCGGATCTCGGCCCCGAGTCGGAGGACAAGGCCCGCAAGCGCTGGGAGCGGCTGACTCGCGAGCGTGAGGAAATGGGCCCGGTGAATCTGCGCGCCGAGATCGAGGTGGGCGAGGCGGAAGAGGCCATCGCCACCATCGAGAGGGAGCGCGAGGAGATCACCTCCGCCATCGCCAAGCTGCGCGGCTCCATCGGCCACCTCAACCGCGAGGGGCGCGAGCGCCTCTCCGCCGTGTTCAACGAGGTGGATACGCATTTCCAGGCGCTGTTCTCGCGCATGTTCAACGGCGGCAAGGCGCATCTGGCGCTGGTGGGGTCCGAGGACCCGCTGGAAGCGGGGCTGGAAATCTACGCCCAGCCGCCGGGCAAGAAGCTCAGCACACTCTCGCTGCTCTCAGGCGGCGAGCAGGCGCTTACCGCGCTGTCGCTCATCTTCGCGGTGTTCAAATGCAACCCGGCGCCGATCTCGGTGCTGGACGAGGTGGACGCGCCGCTGGACGACGCGAACGTGGAACGTTTCTGCAACCTGCTGGAAGACATGGTGCGTGAGACCGGCACGCGCTTCCTCGTCGTCACCCACCACCACCTGACCATGGCGCGCATGGACCGCCTCTACGGCGTAACCATGCAGGAACGCGGCGTCTCGCGCCTGCTCTCGGTGGATTTCCACCGCGCGGTGGAAATGGTGGACCCTGGCCACACCATGGCGGCTGAATAGAAAACTCGCTCTGGCGGCCAGAGCGAGTTCTCAAACGAGCCCTATTCGAAGCCGGCTATTTCTCGTACCCAACCACACCCTTGATCTCGAGGAACTCTTCCAGCCCCCACACGCCCCATTCGCGCCCGTTGCCGGACTGCTTGTACCCACCGAACGGTGCGTTGAGGTCGCCCTTGGGGTTGTTGATATAGACATTGCCTGCCCGTAGACGGCGGGAGAGCTTCTGCGCCCGCTCCTGGCTGCCGGACTGGATGTACGCGGCGAGGCCGTACACGGTGTCGTTGGCCATGCGCACCGCGTCTTCCTCGGTGTCGTAGAACAGCATGGAGAGCACCGGCCCGAAGATTTCCTCGCGCGAGATGCGCATATCCGGCGTCACATCCGCGAACACGGTGGGGCGCACATAGTAGCCCTTGTTCAACGCCGCGGGGCGGCCGGTGCCGCCGGCGACGAGCGTCGCGCCCTCGTCGATGCCCGATTGGATCAGCGCCTGGATCTTGTTGAACTGCAACTCGCTGATCACCGGGCCCATGTAGGTGTCCGGGCTTGCCGGGTCGCCGACCTTGATGTTCTCGGCGGCGGTCTTGGCGGCCGAGACCGCCACATCGCGGAACTGGCGCGGCACGAACATGCGGGTCGGCGCGTTGCAGGACTGGCCGGTGTTCTGCATCACGTCAACGACGCCAGAGGCCACGGAAGCCGCAATGTTGGCGTCATCGAGCAGGATGTTCGGGGACTTGCCGCCCAACTCCAGATGCATCTTCTTCACCGTCACTGCTCCGGCCTGGGAGATGAGGATGCCGGCGCGGGTGGAGCCGGTGAAGGAGATCATGTCGATATCCGGGTGCGCCGAGATGGCCGCGCCGACATCGGCACCCATCCCCTGCACCATGTTGAACACGCCCTTCGGCACACCGGCCTCGTGCATGATCTCGGCGAACACCACGGCATCCAGCGGCGCGATCTCGGAAGGCTTCAGCACCATGGTGCAGCCCGCGGCGATGGCGGGACAGACCTTGCAGGTGATCTGGTTCATCGGCCAGTTCCACGGGGTGATCATGCCGACCACGCCGAACGCCTCGCGCGTAATCAGCGTGTTGCCCTGCATGTGGTCGAACTCGAACTCCTCGAGCACCTTGATGATCTGGCCGATATGCCCGGCGCCGATCGCGGCCTGGGAGTTCTTCGCCAGCGTCACCGGCGCGCCCAGCTCCAGGCGGATGGCATCGGCCACGTCGTCATAGCGCTTCATGTAAACGGCCTGGATGCGCTTGAGCAGATCGAGGCGCTCCTCGCGCGTGGTCTGGCTGAAGCTCTCGAAGGCGCGGCGCGCGGCGGAAACGGCGCGGTCCACATCCGCCGCGGTGCCGATGGCGATCTGGGTGAAGGGCTGCTCGGTGGCGGGGTTTATGACATCCAACGTGCGGGGCGAGACCGGGTCAACCCACTCGCCATCGATATAGAACTTCAAATTATGGGACATGCGTTTTCTCCTGGATTATACGGTGCGGGCTGCGCGGCGGCGGCGCGCCGCCTGGCCAAAGCTGTGGAACAAAGCGCGGTTCTGCTCATGCAGGTCCGGGCGGTACTCGGGGTGCCACTGCACCCCCACGGCGAAGGGATGCCCGTCCACCGCCACGATCTCGGGGATGCCGTCCGGCGCGGTGCCGTGGACGGAAAGCCCCGTGCCGATCTTATCCAGCGCCTGGTAGTGCAGCGAATTCACGGCGAAATGCTCGGCGCCGAACACCTCTTTCAGCGGCGAGCCGGGGCGCAGATGCACCTCGTGCCATGGGGCGTAGCGTTCCTCGTAAGGCGCGTCCTCCGGCGAATGATGCGCCTCCGCCTCGGGGAGTTCCACATGCAGCGTGCCGCCGTGCGCCACGTTCAGCTCCTGCAGCCCGCGGCAGATGCTTAAGATAGGAACCTGTTCCGCCAAGGCAGCGCAGATCAGCTTCAGGGCAAGCTCGTCACGCGCATCGTCGAACGGGCCGGCGCCCTCGCCCTCCTGGCCGTAGCGCCAGGGGCGGATATTGGACGGGCTGCCGGTGAACAGAAACCCGTCGAAGGTCTCCACCAGCTCGCCGATATGGTTGCCGCCGCGCTCGCTGAGAATGGCGAGCGGCAAAGCCTGCGCGAATTCCGACACCGCCTGGGCGTATTTGTCCCCCACCACCTGGAACGGCATGCCGCCCAGCTCACGCATATCGGTAATCAGCCCGATCACGGGCCGTCGCGTGTTGTTCATGAACCTAACTCCCTTGAGGCACGGCGGCTTTGGCAGCTTGCCGCCGGCATCTTCCAGTTAATTAAAATAAACGTCAATGCTGGCAAGGCTGACCGCATAGCACAGCACTGGCTGGCACTTGGCAATGGGTTTGTCATGGTTGATTAAAATATTGATAGGGCGGATTAAAACGGACTAGGCGCCAAACTTCCGCAGCACCCTCGCCAGCGTGCCGAAGGCCGGGGCGATGGCCTCCTCCTTCACGCAGGCATAGCCAAGCAGCAGCCCGCTCTGCCTGGCGCCGGGGCTGTGGTAGTAGCCGCTCAGCGGGCGGGTCGCGATCCCCGCCTCCACCGCCGCCTGGGCGATGGCCCGGTCATCGAGGCCCGGCAGATGCAGGATGAGATGCAGCCCGGCATTGTCGCCCATCACCGGCAGGGTCTCGCCGAATTCGGCGCGGATCGCCTCCAGCAGCGCCTGGCGGCGGCGGCTGTAGAGCCCCCGCATGCGCCTTATATGCGCGGCGAAATACCCCTCGGCGATGAAATCCGCCAGCATCGCCTGCTGCTGGAGCTGCCCCTCGCGGTACAGCTCCGCCACGCCCTCGGCAAAGGCTCCGGCCAAGCTGGGCGGGGCGACGATATAACCAAGCCGCAAGCCGGGAAACAGCGTCTTGCTCAAACTGCCCACGTAGATCACCAGCTGATCCCGGTCGAGCCCCTGCAGGCTGGTGATCGGCCGCGTGCCGTAGCGGAACTCGCTGTCGTAATCGTCCTCGATGACCCAGCTGCCATGCGCACGGGCATAATCCAGCAGCGCCTGGCGGCGGGGCAGGCTCATCACCATGCCCAGCGGGTACTGGTGCGACGGCGTGGCGACAATGAAGCGCGGCGGCGGACCGGAAACGCCGGACAGGTTCAGCCCCTCGGCATCCACCGGCACCGGGCGTAGCTTCAGCCCCAACGACTGCAAACTGTGCCGCAGCCCCCAATAGCACGGGTCTTCCAGCCAGACCGTGTCGCCTGTGTCGGTCAGCAGCCGGGCGGTGAGGTCGATGGACTGGTGGATGCCGGTGGTGATGACGATCTGCGAAGGCTCGCAGCGCACGCCACGCGCGGTGCGCAGATGCTCGGCCAAGGCGGTGCGCAGGGCCGGAAGGCCACCTGCCGGGGCGTAACTGAGGCGCTCGGGTGCTGCGCGGTTCCAGTGCCGGTTGTGCAGCCGGGCCCATACGCGCGTGGGGAATTCCGTGACATCCGGCACGCCAGGCATGAAGGCACCCCATTGCCGGGGGAAAACCCGCGCACCCTCCACAACCGCCGCGCCGCGCGCGGAGAGCCGGGGGGCTGCGCGCTCGGCCTCGGGTGGCGCCGCCGGGCCGGGCGGCGCGATCCGCTCGACGGAAAGATCGGCCACATAGGTGCCGCTGCCATGGCGCGTCTCCAGGCAGCCTTGCGCCGCGAGGGTCTCATACACGTCGATCACCGTGTTGCGGGCCACGCCCAACTCGCGCGCCAGCAACCGGCTGGAGGGCAGCTTGCGGCCAGCGGGCAGCTCACCCTCCAGCACCGCGGCGAGCAGCGCCTCGTGCAACTGCCGGTGCAGCGGCGGTGCCTCCTCGCGGTTGATGCGGGCCAGGAGCCAATCGGAAAGAGCGATCGTGGTCATGGGGTGCGATCCATCTGATGTGAAGCGGCGACGCTTCACATCAGATGGTGAATCGCCCGCTTAAATATTGATGTGGGCAGATTCACGACCACCATTGAACCGCTCATGCGATTCAATAATGATGGTCGATCAGACCCAAGTGGCTCCCTAAAATAGCGCAAACTGGACCTTCCGCCAGAGCCACATTGGATTAATGTCGCATCGTCATGCCAAGGTGCCGCACGCGCGCCCGGGTCTTCGCCCCCACATGTCTTAGTCCAAGGAGTGTTCCAATGCCGAATGCCGACTTCCCCCCCGCCCAGACCGCCGGCACCAACGCCGCCTGGGAAGCCCGCCGCCAAGCCGCCACGCCGCGTGGCGTCGGCGTGTTGGAGAGCTTCTATGCCGCCCGCGCGCTGAATTCCGAGCTGTGGGACGTTGAGGGCAACCGCTATATCGACTTCGCCGGTGGCATCGGCGTGCTGAACCTCGGCCATGCCAACCCGCGCATCGTGGCCGCCGTGCAGGCCCAGGCCGCCAAGTTCACCCATACCTGCTACCAGGTGGTGCCCTATGCCAGCTATGTCGAGCTGGCCGAAAAGATCGCCGCCCGCGCCCCCGGCAACTTCCCCAAGAAGACGCTGTTCGTGACCACCGGTGTCGAGGCTGTGGAGAACGCGGTGAAGATCGCCCGCGCCGCCACCGGCCGTTCCGGCGTCATCGCGTTCGACGCCGCCTTCCATGGCCGCACCTTCATGGGCATGGCGCTCACCGGCAAGGTCGCGCCGTACAAGCTGAACTTCGGCCCGATGCCGAGCGATGTCTTCCACGCCCCCTTCCCCAACCCGGTGCATGGCATCTCGGTTGAGGAGGCGCTGGCGGGCATCCAGCGCCTGTTCAAGTGCGACATCGACCCCAAGCGCGTCGCCGCGTTCATCATCGAGCCCGTGCAGGGCGAGGGCGGGTTCTACCAGGCGCCCGCCGCCTTCGTGCAGGCCCTGCGCAAGCTGGCCGATGAGCACGGCATCCTGCTGATCGCCGATGAGGTCCAGGCCGGCGCCGCCCGCACCGGCAAGTTCTTCGCCTCCGAGCATTATGAGGGCGTCGAGTTCGACCTGTTCACATTCGCCAAGTCCATCGGCGCGGGCCTGCCGATCGCCGGTGTCACCGGCCGCGCCAACATCATGGACGCGCCCGCCCCGGGCGGCCTGGGCGGCACCTATGCCGGCAACCCGCTGGCCGTGGCCGCGGCGCTGGAAGTGCTGAAGATCATCGACGAGGACAAGCTCATCGATCGCTCCAACCAGCTGGGCGACACGCTGAAGGCCCGCCTAAACGGGCTGAAGGCCAAGGTCCCGGCCATCGTCGATGTGCGCGGCCCGGGCAGCATGGTCGCCGTCGAGTTCTTCAAGGACGGCAAGCCCTCGGCGGAGACCGCCAAGGCGGTGCAGACCTACGCGCAGGAGCACGGGCTGATCCTGCTCACCTGCGGCGCGTACGGCAACATCATCCGCTTCCTGTACCCGCTGACGATCCAGGACGAGGTCTTCGCGGAGGCCCTGGACATTCTAGAGCAGGCCATCCTGAAAGCCTGAACCTGACATAAACGACCCCGGGGCGGCCAACGCTCCGGGGTTTTTCATCCCGGGCACAGAAACCGGAAGCCGCCAAATTCCACGGAGTGAATGCCATGGCTGATATCGGCCTTTCCACGCATTTCAACGATCTCTCCTACGTTCATCCCTCGCCCACCAGCCCCTGGGGCACCTATCTGGCGCAGGTGGACCGCGTGATCCCCTATATCGGCGATCTGGCGCGCTGGGCAGGGACGCTACGCCGGCCTAAGCGGGTGCTGATCGTGGATGTGCCAATCGAGATGGATAATGGCGAGATCGTGCATTACGAGGGCTTTCGTGTGCAGCACAGCCTCTCGCGCGGGCCGGGCAAGGGTGGCGTGCGCTACCACCCGGATGTCACGCTGGAAGAGGTGATGGCGCTGGCCGCCTGGATGACGGTGAAGAACGCGGCGGTGAACCTGCCTTATGGCGGCGCCAAGGGCGGCATTCGCGTCGACCCCAAGATGCTCTCGCGGAAGGAGCTGGAGCGCGTAACCCGCCGTTATACCAGCGAGATCGGCGTCATCATCGGTCCGCAGCGGGATATTCCGGCGCCGGATGTGAACACCAACCCGCAGATCATGGCGTGGATGATGGACACCTACTCCATGAATGTCGGCGCCACCACGACCGGCGTGGTTACCGGCAAGCCGCTTAATCTCGGCGGCTCGCTCGGCCGCGTGAGGGCCACCGGCCATGGCGTGTTCGTCACCGGCCGCGAGGCCATGCGCCGGTTGAAGATACCGCTCGAAGGCGCGCGCGTCTCGATCCAGGGCTTCGGCAATGTCGGCGCCCCGGCTGCCGAGTTGTTCGCCCGCTCCGGCGCCAAGATCGTCGCCGTGCAGGACCATGGCGGCACGATCTATAACGCCGCCGGACTGGATGTGGTGGCGCTGGACCAGCATGTGCAGCGTTTCGGCAGCGTCGCGGGCTTTGCCGGCGGCGAGTCGATCGGGCTTGAGGATTTCTGGGACGTGGACATGGACGTGCTGATCCCCGCCGCGCTGGAGGGGCAGATCACCGCGCCGCGTGCCGCAAGGCTGCGCGCCAAGATCGTGCTGGAGGCCGCCAACGGCCCCACCGTAACTGAGGCCGACGACATCCTCGCCGAGCGCGGCATCGTCGTGCTGCCGGACGTGATCTGCAACGCAGGCGGCGTTATCGTCTCCTATTTCGAATGGGTGCAGGATTTCTCGTCGTTCTTCTGGTCCGAGGAGGAGGTCAACCAGCGTCTGGACAAGATCATCACCGGCGCGCTGGCCTATATCTGGGACACGGCGGAGCGCCACAAGATCAGCCTGCGCACGGGCGCCTTCGTCGTTGCCTGCGGACGAATCCTCACGGCGCGGGCGGAACGCGGCCTCTACCCGTAACCTCTGCTCCGCTGTGGAAGAACAAAAAACCCGGCGGTTTCCCGCCGGGTTTTGCGTTGGCGCTGATGCCGAAACGATTAGAGCGTGATAGCTTCAAGTTGAATAACCTGCTTCTCTAAAATAGTTGACGCATTCGGTGGGGGTAATTTGGTCGATGAGCCTGCCGATGCAGACGGTTGTTTGCTCAACGGTGCGGGTGTTTTCCTTGCGGAGCAGTGTCTTGAGTTTGGCGAATGCCTGCTCGATTGGGTTGAGGTCGGGGCTGTAGGGCGGCAGGAAGATGAGCTTGGCGCCGGCGTCCCTAATTGCACAGCGGACTGCGCTG